>CESD01099473.1_pt1 | contig 27821 bp, 27 predicted proteins | sample 531191 | NCBI WGS metagenome assembly CESD01 (sample SAMEA2622021, study PRJEB7988) | marine metagenome | biome: marine biome (ENVO:00000447); feature: deep chlorophyll maximum layer (ENVO:xxxxxxxx); material: "saline water (ENVO:00002010), including plankton (ENVO:xxxxxxxx)" | depth 188 m
GAAGAAGGAAATTTTCAAAAAACCCAGAATTATTGGAATCATAAAAAGAAGCTTTCTTCTTCATGGTATGAAGGAAACACAGGCTTGGTTCCATTAGATGATGCTATTAAGACAACACTGAATGATGGATACATTCATCATATCCCAAGACTTATGGTGATAAGTAATATTATGAATCTTTGTGAAATAAACCCAAAAGAGATATATAGATGGTTTATGGAGATGTATATTGACTCATCAGAATGGGTAATGGTCCCAAATGTTTTTGGTATGGCCACTTATTCTGACGGTGGTTTGATGTCAACTAAGCCATACACATGTGGATCAAATTATATTCTTAATATGAGCAACTATAAAAGAGGTGACTGGTGTGAAATAATGGATGGTCTTTATTGGAGATTTACTGAAAAAAATATAAAATTTTATGAATCAAATCCAAGACTTTCAATACTAGTTAGGAATCTATACAACATGGATATAGAAAGAAAAGAAAGAATTTTTGTAAAAGCTGAACAGTTTATAAAAAATAATACTTTATGAAAAAAGAAAAAGTTTGTAGAACATGCAAGATGCCATTTGATTGGAGAAAAAAATGGGAGAGAGACTGGAACAAAGTTTTGTATTGTAGTGAAAGATGTAGAAGGAATAAAATCAAATTAAAATATGGTTAATGGTTTACGATTTTTAAATAATTCATATTGTTTTATATAAAATAAAACTAATTGCTATGTTTTAGAGTTTCCGAGTCTTTTATATTTTTAGTCACTATTACACCACTTGCTAAAACTGCATTATCTCCTATTTTCAAAAAAGGCTCTATACCTACGTTAATTCCAGTTCTTACAAGATTACCTATTTCAACAACTCCAGATGTTGAGAAGTTTGGTCCACAGCAAAATGACTCACCTATTTTATTGTGATGTTCGATTGTTGAATTTGAGCTTATAAAGGACATTTCACCAATACTTGTATCACAACCAATATGAACATTTGCAAAAATAACTGTTCCATAACCGATTTCAACGTTTGTACCAATAACCGCTGAAGGGTGAATTAAAGTTACTAAATTAATTCCAGATTTTTTTAATTTTTTGAATTTTGATCTTAATTTAGGATTGTTTGATATTGCTATTGTTAAATTTTTTGTTTTATATGACTTTAGAGTATTTTCAATATTTTTTATATCAGTATCACCAAAATTTTTTATATTCAGTAAATCTAGTTTTGTTTTTTCATCACTATCATCAAAGTATCCTTCTAAGTAATATTTTTCAGATTTTAAAATAAGATCTAAAACTTGAAATGAACCATAACCGCCACCAACCATAAAAATGGGCTCTTTATTTTCAATGTCCTTTACTCTAAGTTGCCAATTTTTTATATTTTTTTTACTTATATCAACTTCAAACCTATTTGAATCTTTGTTTTTACTTAATATATTTTTAATATCATCAACAGTAATTAAATCTATCTCTTTAAATTTACCTATAAAAGGTTTTAAATCTATATTTTGATTGTCAATATATTTTTTTGCTGGTTTTGATAAGTTAATTCTTTTTTCATTATCATCTCCTTCCTTAGTTTCAGGAACAGCTGTATTAAAATCTTCTTTAGCTTGAGATATAATAGCAAAGGCTGTTTCAATACTTACATAATCTCCAGGTTGAAACTTTGTATAAAAATAACCTTCTTTTTCTGAATATATTTCAAAAACAGTTTTTGCCCCTTCAACTTCAGCTAAAAGAGTATCTTTTTTAACATGATCGCCATTAGATACAAATATTTTATGTATCAAGAACTCCTCATCAGAAGGAGAGTTTCTTTCAATAAATATGTTATCTTTATTCATTTATATTTTTAATCATTCTAACAATAGCCTCAGCATTAAGAAGAACTTCGTTTTCACTTTTTCCTGTTGGAATCCAATCAGTAATTATATTGGATTTATAGCCATTTAGTTTTTGGTATTTAGTTAGTTCTGATAACCAATGATTCCCAACATTAGAACCATTAAGAGACTGGTTTAAATTTATTAGTTTATTATTTGAATTATTCAAAAGATCTAATAGAGGTTTCACTTCTAAGTTATTTAAATTTATAGGAGAAAATACATTAACATATATCTCATACTCTTTGGCTAAATATTCTAGGTTAGACAAAATTAAATCAAATTCTGGTCCAAAAGTAAAGATAGTAGCCTGAGGTTCTCTCTTCTTTGGCTCAACAGTGGTTATAAAATTAGAATTATTTATCTCGTACTCAGCATATATTGATGCACCCATTTTTTTGTTATAGTTAGTTTTTGGCTCAATAACAATCATTGGTTTTTTTGAAGATTTTAGATAGTCCAAAATATTTGAATAATTAAAATATAAATTTGGCACAAAAATATCTAAATTTGGCAAGCCAAAGAATATATTTTCCATACTACTTGAATGAGTTGGTCCGTATCCATTGCCTGCAAACCCTGCTGTTCTTATTAAAATTGGTAAATCTACTCTAGAACCATATATAGAGGGAATTTTTGAGATCTGGTGAAAAATTTGGTCAAAGTTTTGTGATAAGAAATCTGCAAACATAATTTCTACAATTGTTAAATTACCTCTAAGTGCCAAACCTGTAGCAAAACCAGTAAAACCCGATTCACTTATAGGCATTGAAAACACCTGCTCTGGAAAATTAGTAGATAAACCTTTTGTTACCTTAAATGCTCCTCCATAAATTTTTCCACTTTCATATGGATCGTCTTCAATATCTTCCCCAACCATTACAGATTGATTATTTTCTGAGAAGAACGAATTAAAACATTCATTAATATGCTCACTAAATTTAGAATTATTTGATAGTTCCCTAATTTTAATTTCATCTCTTTTTTCGACAGATACTTTATATTGATTTTCATCAGAGGACAGAACGTCTTTGAAGATATCTTTTATATTATCTATATATTTCGAATCATAACTCAACGTCCCATCTGCAAGTTTTATATTTAATAAATCATTTAATTTCAACTCCTCAATATATTGGTCTTCCCTGTTATCATCACTTTTTGAATGGGATGACAGCCTTTCAGTATTTAAGTGAATAAATACGGGTTGATTAATATTATTTTCAACTGCTAGTTCAATAGCTTCAACCATAGAGTCAATATTTTGACTATCGCATTGATAATAATTTATTCCATATCCTTTGATTATTTTTTCTATATCGCCACCAAATGTTTTTGAGCTTGGTGTTGATTGAGCGACTTTGTTATCTTCTAGGACAAAAATTATTTCAGAATTATATAATAAAGCAAGATTAAGAGCTTCATATACGTGACCAGCTCCTAATGTTCCGTCTCCTAAAAACATTACTGATTTATAACTTGAATTATTTAGAATATTTGAACTATATCCAGCTGCAATACCAGTTTGACCCCCTTGTATTCCATTTGATATAAAATTTTTACTTTTTAAATGTTGGCTTCCCCCTACACCATTTGTTACGGCACCTTCTTTTAATAAAATTTCAGATGCCAATCCTCTGAAGTCATTAGTTTTTGCAATATAATGCCCATGACCGCGATGATTTGAAAACCAGTAATATTCTGATGTATATTCTGAAAGTAGACATGGAAAAATTTCTTGGCCTATACAGGTATGAACTGTCCCATGAATCTGACCTTTTTTATACTCTTCTAAAATCCTTTCTTCAAAGTATCTAACCTGAAGAGCTTTTTCAAGAATTTTATTTATTTTAACTTTCATTAATAAACTTTATAATAAAAGACATTAACATGAAAACAATTAATTTATAATCTACCTACAAAAGATAATAAGGATTTAAATGAAAATAAAATTTAATGATTTAAATAGAATCCATAGTGTTGTTGAAAAAAATATTAATAAAGGATTAAGCAAAATAGTAAAAGAGAGCTCTTTTATTTTAGGTGAAACACTTGTTGAATTCGAAGAAAAATATTCAAAATTTACTAATAGTAAACATACCATTGGATGCGCAAACGGAACCGAAGCAATAGAGCTAACATTGAGAGCTCTTGAAATTGGAAAAAATGACGAAGTACTATTGCCTGCAAATACTTTTATAGCAACAGCGATAGCAGTAACAAGGACTGGAGCAACACCAATATTTTATGATTGCGATAAATTTTTTCTATCTGATATTGATAGTATTATTAAAAAAATTTCAAAAAAAACCAAAGCTATTATCGCTGTTCACCTCTACGGTCAAATGGCTAATGTTGAAGAAATATCAAAGATAGCAAAAAAAAACAACATATCTTTCATTGAAGACTCTGCTCAAGCCCATGGATCAAGAAGGAATGATAATCCACCTGGGAAATACTCAAATGCAGCAACATATAGTTTTTATCCAGGGAAAAACTTAGGAGCTTGGGGTGATGGAGGAGCTATTACTACAAACAATACTCAATTAAAAAATAAGCTACTTTATTTGAGGAACTGGGGAAGCGTCAAAAAATATGAACATAAAATAGTTGGATTCAATTCAAGACTAGACCCCATTCAAGCAGTCGTACTTAATGAAAAATTAAAATATTTAGATGATTGGAATGAAATGAGAAATAAAATTTCTGATATATATCTGAATAATATAAATGAAGGACAAAAAATTGAATTACCCAAGGTTGATAAATTAAATTATCATGTATGGCATTTATTTGTATTAAAAGTAAAAAATAGAAATAAATTTATTAACCATTTGTCATTAAATGGTGTTGAAACAGTTATTCATTATCCAAAAATAATACCAAACCAAAGAGCTTATTCTGATAATAAACAGAAGGTTAGTGATTATGAAAATGCTAAAAATAATGAGTCGAAATTAGTCTCAATTCCTCTTTTTCCATTAATGAATAAATCAGAAATACAAAAAACTCTTTCTGTGATTAATTCTTATTAAAAATGAAAATTTCTATTTTTACTCACATGACAAATCCTGAACTAAGGAAAGACCCTTGGGAAGATTCTTTGAATTGTTACAAAGAATTTGCTGATGAAGTAATAGTTGTGGGAGATAAATGGCCAGTTGAATTCGTATGGAATTATATAGGAAAAGTATTTCAGGAAGGTTTTGATCAATGTACAGGTGACTGGGTAATAAATATGCCTTTAGATTACATCTTCCATGAGGATGATTTTTCTAATATTAAAAAGATATTAAGTTCAGCTTCTTCATCGCCTGCTGTTGCTTTTCCTCAGCATCAGATTTTTACTCCTGATAGATATTATATGCAATCAAAATTATGTATTGCATTGAATAAAAAGAATTTTCCAGAGATAAAAATGAATGGTGGTAGAGATTTATGTTTACCTACTTTAGAGAATAAAAGAATAATGCCTTCAGATGTACAACAAACAAAAATTCCTATCTGGAATTATGATAAGGTTTTTGGAACACGTCTTACTATAGCTAATGATAGAGCAAGATTTGCTAGGGCATGGTTTTCTCAATTTCAAGAGTGGGGTGTGTTCGGCGGCCCAACTCCTGAGGAAGCCTTTGAAGCTTGGATGAAGATGATAAAAGATAGATATAAAAAGCATGTATTGAAACTTAAACTCAGTCAGCATCCAAAGTATATGAGAGAGAATCTAATTTCCCTTAGTGAAGATCAGTTTGGATATAATGCTTTTGGATTAAAAGAACAAATAAAACCAAATCCAATTGAATATTTAAAGTCCTATAAGAATAAGCTTTTACAGTATAGATATCCTTAAGAAAATACTAATTTTTATTCAGACTCTCTTCAATCATCTCCATTGTCTCAATCGTCCTTATGGTTAGGTCTTTAGTATTAATTTTATTTTTTTCTTTTTTTGAGACTAAATTATAAAAATCCATTATTACATTTCTTAAAGGTTCTTCTTTTTTGATATAAGGAATAATGACGCTCCCGTTTCTTGTATGTCTTATATTTTTATAAAGACCTTGATTGTTATCAGAATCATTTAATACTGACTTATCAAAAATCTTTATTTCTTCATCAAATGACATATTATCCCAAACTAACATTTTTTCAGAGCCTACAATTTTTATTTTCCTTGTTTTTTCAGGATGAAGCCAGCTTGTCAGCAAGGTAACAAATACATTATCATAAAACATTGAAGTACTAACAATATCTTCAAATTCATTATTAACAGTTGAAATTCCTGATGATTTAATATTTTTTGGAAGATATTTAAAGATAGAGGAGAGAATAGATATGTCATGAGTTGCTATATCCCAATTTGCATTTACATCACTTCTAATTGGTCCAAAATTAGTTCTCTCAAAACTTATATGAAGAAGCTCACCCAAAGCATTATTTTCTAATTGATTTTTTATATACAGTAAAGCAGGGTCATATAAGAAAGTGTGGTCAACAAGTAAATCTGCTCCATTTTCATCTGATAAATTAAAAAGCTTTCTTGTTTCATCAGAGTTAACTGTTAGAGGTTTTTCAACTAAGCAATTTTTTTTTGCCTTAAGTAATTTTTCCACGATTGAAAAATGAGTTATTGCTGGAGTTGTCACAATAGCAGAGTCAAAATCTATTTTAGAATTTAATAAATCTTCTATATTCTCAAAATGATTTTTTTCATTTTCATAAGTTTTAGAAGGATCAACTGTAGCAACTAATTGAAATTTATCGTTATTGTTTTTTATAAGTCTTAAAAAATTATTGCCCCAGACGCCGACACCAATTAGAGCAACATTTAATTTCATAAGTTAGAGTTTAATTCATATATTTTTATTCACTTAAAATTTATTCAGAATAAAAGTATAGGAATAAAATTTCTAATAATACTAATATATTTATGTGTCGAAAAAGATTTTAATCACAGGAGGCCCCGGCTTCATTGGCCACCAGGTCATTAGTAAATTTCTAGAATCAACAGATTGGGAATTATTTATCATTGATAGGTTAAGCTACGCCGGAGATCTGAACAGAATTAATGAAGTTATAAATGAGGTAGGTGAAGAAAATAAATCGAGAGTACATTTTATTTTTTATGACTTAAAGGCACCTTTGAATGATGAAATAATAAAAAAATTAAAAGATGTAAACATAGTTATACATATAGGCGCATCTTCTCACGTTAATAGGTCAGTTGAAAATCCTTCACTTTTTATTCAGGACAATATTGTAGGAACATTTAACACCCTAGAAGGCGCTAGAAAGTTAGATAATTTAAATTTATTTTATTATTTTAGTACCGATGAAGTATTCGGCCCTTCTGATGAAGATATGAAATTTAAAGAGTGGGATAGATATAATTCTAAAAATCCATATTCAGCAACAAAAGCTGCTGGAGAAGAATTAACAATCGCCTATGCTAATACTTACTCAATTCCATCTCTAATAAGCCACTGTTGTAATGTCTATGGGGAAAGGCAGCATTCTGAAAAATTTATTCCAAACACAATAAAAAAAATATTGTCAAAAGAAAAGATTTTGGTACATACAGATTCAAACAACATACCTGGAAGTAGATATTACATATATAACAAAGATCTTGCAAAATCTATCCTGTTCTTAACTGAAAATTATGAGATGGTTATTTCAGAAGCTAAAGAATATCATCAAAAAGAACCAGCAAAGGTAAATATTACTGGAGAAAGCTTAATTACAAATCTTGAAGTCGTTCAAATGATTGGACAAATAATGGAAGAAGAGTTTGAATATGTACTTGAAAGCAACGATCCAGACAGACCTGGTCATGACATTAAGTACGGTCTAGATAATAGCTTCTTAAAGAAAATTGGAGGAAGCTTTGATAGAGAGTTTGAAGAAGGGCTTAAGAATACAGTAAATTGGTTTATTAATAATCCTTCTTGGCTAGATTAGTATCTTAATTTATTCCTAATAGATTAAATTTATTCATTTTCTGATTTAAACAATCCTGATTTGGATCCTTGATAACTTAATGCTGGTTCAGACCAAAATATATTTAAGTTATATTTGTTTATAAAATGATTTAGCCAGTGGTCTATAGGAATGCATATTCCTTGCTGGTTATCAAATTCACTTCTAAGTAATTCTCTGTATTCAGTATTAAAAACATAACCACCTAAGCCTCTCGTCTTTCCCGTCCTCTTTTCTGATTGTTGTAAAAAATTAGGTTCTGCATAATAATTTATTTTGTATATTTTTTTGTTATAGTTGAATAAATTTCTTTTTACTTTAAAAGATTTGTGAAATTGATCAAAAAATAAAAAACCAAATTCTGAAGGAAGCAAATCAATTTGTTTTGTTAGTTTCTCTTTAAATTTGTCAACCAGAACTACATCATCCTCTAATATAATTACGTTATTGTTATTTTTATTATCAATAAGTGTATTTATATGCTTTAAAAAAATTGATACATTTGTAATATCTATTTTGTTTAAGTCAAATTTTTGAGTCAATTCACTATCAAGATTTTCAGGGTCGAACTCCTCAGTTACATCATAAGAAATATTGTATTTATTCAATTGTTTATCTAGGTTTTTGATTCTTTCTGCAAGTCTTGTGTAATGAATAATTTTTACTTCCATTGACTTCAATAATAATAAAATAATATTTGTATGTTGTTGTTAAAATAAGAGAGAGATTTTTATTATTGTGTACAAATCCTTATTATGAAAAAAGAAAAAATTAGAGTATATTTTGCAGATTTTTGGCCAAATTTTAATTATTCTGATAATTATTTTTTCCATTTATTAAAAACAAGATACGAAGTAAAAGTAACCCAAGAAAATCCAGACATTTTGTTTTTTTCTGTAGATTATTCAAACAAAGGAGAAAATTTAAATTTCAACAATAGTGAAACAAAAAAAATATTTTATACTGGTGAAAACATACAGCCAGATTTTGATAATTGTGATGCCGCTTTCTCTTTTAATCCAGTTTTTGATAAAAATAATTTTAGACTTCCATTATGGGTAATGTTTTTAAACTGGTTTGACGTTCCTTATAATAAAGTTAGAGATCATTCTTATCTTTTAAATATTGAAAAAATAAAAAATAAAAAATTAAAAATGAACAGCGACTTCTGCTCTTTTATTGCATCTAAGCCTATTGGTAAGAGAATGGAGTTTGTTCCATTATTAAACAGCAAGAAACAAGTTAGTTGTGCAGGAGAACTATTTAATAATACAAAAAAAATAAAAGGAAGAGGAGATCAAAAGTGGAAGATAAAATATTTAAAAAAATTTAAATTTAATTTAGCCTTAGAAAACAGTATATCTCCCGGGTATGTAACAGAAAAAATTTTACACTCTATGTATGCGAATTCTATTCCAATATATTGGGGAGATGATGAAGCAAAAAAAGATTTTAACTCAAATTCATTTATAAATATTAATGACTATGAGAATGATGATGAAGCTATTGAAGACATAATTAAAATTCATGAAAACAAAGATAGATATATGGATATTTTAAGTGAGAGTTGGTTTGTGAATAATGAAATCCCAAAAAAGTATCAACCTGATAATGTTCTAAATTTTATTGATTCAGTGTTAAATAAGTAACTATTACATAAAAAGAAACCTTATTAAGAGTTAGATTGAATATACTTAAATTATATTGAAATTAAGCGTTGCTATACCTACATATAATTCAAGCGTTCATCTAAAACAGTTATTGGATTCTTTAATTCGATCCAAAGAGATATATGAAATAGTAATTCGTGATGATGGTTCAATGCCCACTGAGTTAGAACAATTAGAAAAATTAGTATTAGATTTTAGAAGAAAATCTAAAATAAAAATTAAAGTACATTTAGATAAAATTAACCAGGGTGCTTTTCATAATAAATACAATTGTGTAGAAAAATGTAAAGGAGATATTGTTTACTTAATTGATTCAGACAATGTAGTGATGAACAACTTAGACAATTTTATTAAAAAAACATTGATTCCAGAATTTGATAGAAATAGTATTTACTATGCTTCAAGGGTCTATCAATTTTTTTACTTTAATAAAATGTATCGCTCTTTATACAAATTAAATAAAAAATATAAAATTAAATTTTTTAATAACGATACAATTTTTTCTCTCAAAGATGTAAAGGAACATATAGAAAATTATGAAGAAGGTAATAGAGGAAAATTTATAGATAAACATATTTTATGGTTTTTAAATACTGGAAATTTTTTTGTTGACAGGAATTCGTTCATTGAAATATTTAAAGAAGGAAAAAAAATAAATAGGGAGATATTATCAATTGACGCAATAGTGTTCAGTTATCTATGGCTAAAAAGCGGTAAGCAAATAATTTCCAAGAAAGATCATTATTATTATCACCGTAAAAGAAAAGACAGCGTTTCTTTTACTGAAAAAGATTCATATGATATCTCTTTAAAATATTTGATAGATGAGTTTAAAAAGTTAAAGACAATAGAAAAGTGACAGTTGTAAGATGATAATATTATGGCCAATTGCTGGAGAGGGGAAGAGGTTTTCTAAAAAGGGTTATGAAGAACTGAAACCTTTCATTCCAATAAACAAAACACCTATGATAGAGTATGCTATAAAATCTCTAGGTATTCCGGGAGATCACTATATAATTGCAAATAAATTAAATCAAAGACATAAAGAAATTCTTCATGAAATTAAAGATAAATATAAATTAAATATAGAAATAATTGAAATAAATAAAACAACTAGAGGGCAAGCAGAAACAAGTTCCTTGGCTCTCGAAATACTTCAATTAGATATGAAAGATAAATTAGTTATTACTAATTGTGACCAATTTACTCCTTGGGATTATAAAAAATTTTTGAATTTTATTGATATTCCAGAATTAAGTGCAGCAGTAACAACTTACAAACATAAAAAATTTAAGTTAAATGAGAAGTCAGCATATAGTCATGTTGAAATTGACAATCAAAACAATGCTATACGTTTTAAGGAAAAAATTTCAATATCACACCATTCTCTAAATGGTATTTATTATTGGAAAGAAGCAGATTATTTTTATAGAAGTGCACAGTCTTTAATAAATGAGATGAATAGCAATGAAGAGATGTTTCTATCTCATACATTTAATTTTATGATTAAAGAAAATCATAAAATTAAAGTCTACCCTATGTCGCAAGAAGAGTTTTATTCACTGGGAACTCCTGAAGATATTAAAAAAAATATGAATAACTTAAAGTTGTAATTTTCTTAGTATATAATTTATCAAGTGAACGTAAACATTTTAGAATCTATAAAATCTTTAAAATCCGGAAAGCCATTAGTAATGGTTGACAGTGAAGATAGAGAATTTGAAGGGGATCTTGTTTTAGCTGCTGAAAAAATAAATGAAGACAATTTAAATTTTCTTCTTCAAAATGGAAAAGGTTTAATGTGTTTGCCCTGTACTCAAGGTAAACTTGATCAATTTGAAATTCCAATGATGCATTCAAACGGCAAAGATCAATTTGCTACCCCATTTGCCAATAGCATTGATTCTGCCTCTGGTATTACTACAGGAATGTCAATCAAAGATAGGATCAAAACCATTAATACTTTCTTATCCCTTAACTGTAATCCAGAAGATTTGGTTCAGCCAGGACACTTGTTTCCATTGAGAGCATCTGACGACCTTCTTAGAGAAAGAGAAGGACATACTGAAGGCACCGTAGAGCTCTTAAAGCTTGCTGATATGGAGTTGGTTGGTGTAATAGTTGAGATCATAGGTTTAGATGGCGAAATGCTTAAAGGCCAAGAGTTAAAAAGATTTGCAGAAGATAATAACTTATCATTTATTTCAATAGATGAAATTAAAAATGAAGTTTATAACTAGGGCCTACAATTCTTTTTCAATTAACTATAAAAATAAATCAACATTAATTAAAACTAGTCATGAAGAAAAGTTATTGAATGAAATTGATTATTTTAGAAATATACCAGAAGACTTAAAAGTTTACTTTCCAAGAATATTTAATAATAATACATCAACCACAAAACCCTATTCTCTTGAAATGGAATATTATGGTTATTCAAATTTGGGTGAACTTATGCTTAGTAAGGATTATTCTGAAAAAACATGGGATAAAGTATTTGATTTTTTATTTAACTATATCAATAATTACAAGTCAGATAAAAAAATTACCTCAACAAAAATTGATTTGAAAAGAATGTTTATTGAGAAAACTTTTAAAGAATATAAAAATTTAATAAATAATACACCTTTTTTCAAAGAATTCACCGAATACGAAAAGATATATTTTAATGATAAAGAATTAAAAAATTTTAATGAAATTTGGCCAAGCTTAGAAAATTATATAAAAAAAATAAAATTTAGTCCTTATTTTTATTTTATACATGGCGATTTTTGCTTTAGTAATATTCTTTATTCAGAAAATGAAAAAAACAACGATGTAATTCTTAAATTCTTGGACCCTAGAGGAAAATTTGGAAATAAGAAATTTTATGGAGAATTTTATTATGATTTAGCAAAATTGAATCATTCAACAAATGGAGGTTATGAGTATCTTATAAGTAACGAATTTGATCTCAAATTAAATAAAAACAAAGCTGAGCTTTGTTATAAAGGTGAAAAGAATAAACAACTAATTAATAAAAAGCTTAGAAAGAAGTTTCTTGAAAATAATTACGATGTAAAAAAGATATCTCTTATAGAGGGTCTTATTTATATTGGTATGTGTGCAAGACATTATGATAGTTTAAAAAGACAAAAAGCAATGTACCTAATAGGATTAGATATATTAAATAAACATTATGAAGAACTATAAAATTTGTATAGATTTAGACGGAACAATTTGTGAAAACAAATCTGAAAGTATTGACTACAGAGATGTCAAACCTATAAAGGATGCAGTAAAAAGTATTCAAAAATTAAAATCAGAAGGCCATTACATAATTATTTTTACTGCAAGAAATATGGCTACATACAACAACAATATTGGCAAAGTTATTGCGAACCAGTCAAAAATAGTAATTGATTGGCTTGATGAACACAATGTTCCCTATGACGAGCTGCACTTTGGTAAACCAGTTGCTGACTTTTATATTGATGATAAAGCTTATAAATTTGAAAACTGGAATCAAGTTATTGATGATATAAATATATAATTAAAATATGAGGGAATTTTTCATAGACACAGCAAATCCTGATGCGATAAAAAATATAGGACAAAATCTTGAGGATAAAATTGACTTATCACTTGTGAAAGGTGTTACAACAAACCCAAACGCATTTAATAAAATAGATGAAAAAAAATTAGATAGATGGTTAATAATAGCTAATGAAATAGCCGATATAATCTTTTCTCTTAGAAAAGACAATAAAGGAGAGATTCACATTCAATTGCCAAATTCAAAAATGAATGCAAATCAGGCGATAAATTTTGCTCAATATATTTCAGACAATTTACCAAAAGATAAAATTAAAATTGGTATGAAATTACCACCATATGTTGACTTGTTAACTCAAGCAGGTGAGCTAAATAAGATAGTTCTAACAAACGTAACAGGGGTTTCAGATCATGCAACCGCTTTAAAGTGTATTAGTTATGGCGTAAATTATGTGAGCATTATTCCAGGGAGAATGGAAGAAGTAGGCATTCAAGCAAAAGACCTTATGTCTTATTTATTCACATCAAATCATAGAGATACAAAAATTATAAGCGGAAGCATGAGAACTATAGAACAATTAATTTGGACATTTCAACTGAATACAGTTCCCACTATAGGTGAAAAAGTATTTGATTTAATTTTTTCAAATGATAATTTTGATAAAGTTTTAAATATTGATTACGATAAAAAATTCCCATCGGAAGAATTCTCCCCTAAAGTAACAGATGAATCTTTTAATTTGTCAAAAGACTTTTTTTACCAAATGGATGAGTTAGGCAGTGCTGCAACAGAAGACTTTGAGAATTTAAGTTAATAATTTATGTTTTTTAAAATATAGTTATCTAAATCTTCAACTTCTTCTACCCTTACTAAGTCTCCAATTTGATATTCAATATCCACAATATTAATCTTGTTATTTTTAGCAGATTCAAAAATAATCCTATTGCAATCATATCCGTGAAGTCCTTTCAGAAAATAATTAATCTTGCTTTTTTTATCAATATTTATAAATTTTGCTAGTTTTTGAGAATGTTCCAGTTTGTTAGCAAGTTTATTTCCATATTTGAACTTAATTCTCTCAGCGAATTTTGTTTTTACTAATTTTTCATAATTTAGATAAGCATCTGAGAGCTTATCCATATTCTTCGAATTTGTGAAATACATAATGTCATAAACCCTATTAGGCCAGTAATCCTCTTTAGTATTAATTGCACTTAGCGAATTATTAGCATCATCTAAATGTTTGTCTATTTCATAAAAAAATAAAAAGTCTGGACGCCCTTTTATGACAAGGTCATAGATGAAGTGATTGTTTTTTTCAAAATCTTTTTTCATATTATTAGCTCTATATATTGTAAAAAGTTGAGGAAAACTAGTTACAAACTTACTTGTATCATAAGTTGAGGTTCCTTCATTTAGAGCGTTAGTATAATTTTCCATTCTTTTTTTTATATCTTCATTCTCTGTATTTTCAATAAAATTTTGAAAAGAATTAATTTCAAAAGATCTTAAATTTTCTAATTTTTTAATATCTTCGCTAGAAACTATTTTGTCTTTGTATATATTTTCATTTTTATAAAGATCCCATAACGAAATACCGACATCATCCCAGGTTGAAACAAAGACATCAGCATCATATTTTTTAATAAACCTGTTTTGTGCCTTAAGAACCCTTGGATCTACAAGAGTTCTAATTTGACCACAAAGTAAAAGTGCTATTTTCATAATTTATTATTTATATTATAAATAATTTAGAAATTTTTTTTTAATCTGTTCAAATGAGCTTCTAATATTTTAAAGTAAAACTTAACAAGTTATAATCTAAGTAGATTATTTAATAAAAAAAATATGAAAAATTATATAAAAAATTACAAACAGCTATACAAATTTTTATTAAATATTCGAGAAATTTTACGAATTTTATACAATACCAAAACGAGAAGTCGGTTTTTTTGGACAATAAGAAATGGCGATAATACTTTGTCTTTGGATTATCCTTTAGATGAAAATTCTGTAATTTTTGATGTAGGGGCTTATGAAGGAAACTTCACAAAGAAAATAAATCAAAAATTTAATTGCAACATACATTGTTTTGAACCTTTAACAAAATATTACAATTTCCTTGTTGAAGAATTTAAAGAATTTCCAAAAGTACGATTATATAATTTTGGATTATTAGATCAAGATAAAGAAATAAAAATTTCTAATATAGATGGGTCTTCGAGTATTTATCAAAGGCCAGAAGGGGATGTTAAAACTATTGTTAATATGAAATCTTTTGAATCTTTTGTAAAAGAAAACAACATAACTCATATTGATTTTTTATATATGAATATTGAAGGAAGTGAGTATAAAGTTTTAAACCAAATTTTAGATACAGGTTTAATAAATGATATAAACTATATGCAGATACAATTTCATAATTTTGTTAAAGACTCTAAAAAAATGAGGAGGCTTATTAGATACAAATTAAGAAAAACCCATAAATGTGTTTTTAATTTTCCATTCATTTGGGAAAGATGGGATAGAAAATAATATTTATTTCTTTATAGAGAAATCTTATATATAGAATAATTAAGAATATGTTTGAGCAAATTAAAAGTTTATATCAGAAAACTTTATACGTATCGAGACTTACTGCAGTAGCAAATAAAAAAGCAAGAATAATTTTTTCAGTTATTCTTTCAAATGCCGCAGTAGCTTTTGATGTAGTAATTATTGTTATATTTTCTTCTTTAATTACAAGTGAGATAGTTTATGAAAATCTTCTAATTATAAACTTTATTAATTATTTTCTTGAAAGCAGATATTTATTGCCATTATTAGTTTTATTAAGATTTATATTTCTTTTCTACGAAAAACTTAATATAGAGACTTTGAGCTTGTCTGTTGGTGAAAACCTTAGATATTATTTGATGGAACAAGCCTTTAAGAAGGGCAACCTATCTACAAGTGATGCTTATTTCTACATTAACCAAGTGAGTTTACATGTTGCTTCATTTTATAGAGCTTTCGCATTTTTTATAAATAGTTGTTTGCAGATAATAGGCTATTCTATATTTTTATTATTTTCGGATAGGCAAATTTTTTCTGTATTTTTATTTGGTGCTATTTTACTAATTTTTCCAACAAGATATTTTCTTAAAAAAGGAAAACACTATCAGCATGTATCTTTTATTGAAGGAAAAAATGTTAATGCAAATATTCAAAGAATTATTGATAATTTATTTTTAATAAAAATATTAAGAAGTATGAATTATGAGTTTAAGAATTTTAAAACTTCTCTTGGTAAATTTACTGAAAGTCAAACACAGAATGTAATTTATGGTTCATTAAATAGTATTTTGCCAACTTTTGCAACAATATTTATATTGTCCTTATTGTTTTCCAATTCTATTTTTATAGCGACTATATCAATTGAATTTATTGGAGTTCTTTTAAGACTTTTCCAATCTCTTAGTTCACTAAATAATGGATTAAACCTTGTAGTAAATTCAAGTGTTCATGTAGTTGAGTTACACAAGCTTGATACAGAGAGCCCGGTAGTTAATGATAGTAATTTTATAACAAACATTGAATTAAATAATTCTGTTGAATTTAACAATGTAAGTTTTAAATATTTTAACTCAGAAGAATTTATTTTTGAAAACTTGAATCTTAATTTTCCTAAAAATAAACACACAATAATAACGGGGCCAAATGGTTCAGGGAAGAGTACATTACTTGGTTTAATTTCTGGATTGTTCATACCAGATTCAGGAAAAATCTCTATAAACACAGATAAGCTTGGATACATTGGAGTAACCCCCTTAATTATTGATGGCTCTATTAGAGAGAATCTTTTATACGGCAATAACTTAAATATTTCAGATGAAGAAATTTATGAAATTATTACAAAATTTTCACTGTATACAGATAATGAAAAAATTACCCTTGATAAAAAAATAAATAATAAGACATTGTCATCTGGTCAAATGCAAAAGATCTCATTTATGAGGTCTTTATTAAATGATTCTGAAATTCTGCTATTAGATGAAGCAACATCTAATCTTGATACGAAGACTAAAAAATTAATTTTTGATATTTTAGAAAAAGAAAACATTACAATTATTAACTCTACCCATAATAAAGATGACTTTAATTATGATTTTGAGTTAAAAATAGACATAGATGAGGGCAAAAGAGAAATTAATTTAACTTAGAATAATTAATAAATTCTTTATGGGTTATTAATTTCAACGAATTATTTTCTTTTATATATTGAATTCCATTTTTTGAAATTTCTTGAAGAGTAGTTTCATTTTGGAATAGTTGAGAGATTATATTAAAAAGATTGTCCTTCTCTTTATTAAAAATAATTCCATTTAAATTATTTTTAATAATTTCTTTGTTATTTGGAATATCTGAGACAACACTCACACACCCAGAGCCCATAGCTTCTAAAATAGTTTTTGAGTTTCCTTCATATTCAGATAATGATAAATATATTTTATATTCAGAGTATTTTTTTAAGAGCTCATCATTGCTAATTCTTCCTAAGAAATTTATATTATTAAAACCTTTTGACATATTTTTTAGTTCTTTTTCCAACGACCCATCGCCATAAATCTCTAATATGTAATCAGACCCTTTTAGAACCTCAATAGCTTCGTCAAATCTTTTTTGTGGTTCAAGCCTTCCCACCATAAGTATTTTGTTTTCACTTCTTTTTTGCTTATATTGCTTTTCAACTTTAACCCAATTTGGTAAGTGAATAATTTTTTCTCTCTTAAATTTAAATTTATTAATTAAAAATTCAATATCATATGCTGATGAAGAAAAATATAAATCTGAATAATTTAATGAGATAAGTGTTAATAAATAATAAAAATATTGTTTTATTATATTTTTATTATCTTTTTTACTAAAAGTATATAAATCGTAACCAGTTCTAACTATTAGTGGCGAGCCAGTAATTAATTTAAATATGATTGCTACCCACGCACCATAAAGTTGGTTTGTTTTTATTATGGAGACCTCTTGATTTATTTTATTTTTTATCTTAAATGTAAACAATAAAGACTTTATTAATCTTAAATACTTATAATTTGAGTATTTTATATGTTCATAAATAGGAATTATTTTTAAATTTTCAAAGTAATTGTTAAAGTTGTTGTCTTCACTATCTCCGTAGGTAACAAAAGTATATTTGATGTTGTATTTTTTTGACATTTCTTCATAAAATTTCATTTCTCTTGAAAGCAGACCAGAGGATTCCCAATTTTTTAATGAAACCCCATACGTAAAGAATAAAATTACATTCATTTTATAGTCCAAATCCTCATAATTAAATTAATCTATTATAGATTAAATAAATATGAAAAAAATACTAGTGATACATAACAACTATAGAAATATAGGTGGAGAAGATATTGCCGTAGAGAATGAATTAACACTTTTAAAAGAAGATTTTGAAGTAAAAACTCTCTATTTTTCAAACAATATTGATAATTACTTTAACCAAATCTATGCTTTTTTAACCAATAAAAACTTAGCAAGTATGAAGAAGCTCGCGAATGTTATTGAATCGTATAACCCAGACTACGCTTATGTCCACAATACATGGTTTAACGCTTCTTTAGGAATATTTCAAACATTAAATAGTTATAACATCAAAACAATAGTGAAGTTGCATAACTTTAGATATGACTGTACACAAAGCTATCTATTATCTGGACATTTAAAAGGAAGTGATGAATGTGGCAAATGTGGATTAAAAAAATCTTTAGGATCTATATTTAATATGTACTATAAAGATTCAGTATTTAAATCTTTATTGGTTGTTAAATATGGTAAAAAATATTTTAAGTTAATTAAAGACGGCTTTTTTAAAATTTTTGTACTAACAGAATTTCACAAGCAACATCTTATCAACTTAGGAGTTGATGAAAAAAAGATTGAAGTTTTTCCTAATTATGTTCATATTCCAGAAAGTAGTAATTATGAACCAGAAAATTATATAGTATATGCCGGGAGAATTAGTGAAGAAAAAGGGGTGGAGAATTTAATTAAAGTATTTTTAAATTCTAAATTAAATAACATAAAGCTTAAGATTCTTGGAGATGGGCCATTAAAGACATTTCTACAAAACACATACAAAAGCAAGCATATTGAATTTACTGGTGTTAAAAGCAATAGAGAATCTTTAGAAGAAATTAGAAAATCAAAAGCTGTAATTACTGCAACAAAAATGTTTGAAGGCCAGCCAACTTTATTATGTGAGGCTTCTTCGCTTGGCGTTCCTGCAATATTTCCAAAGACAGGAGGGATCGCTGAATTTTTTCCTGAAAATTATTTGCTTTCATTCGAACAATTCGACTATAAAGATTTAAATAAAAAAATGACATATATTAATGACCCTGAGTTAATGAAGAATTTAGGAAATAAAAATAAAGAATTCTTAAATTCAAGCCTAAATAAAGATAAACTTAAGAATATATTCAAAAAAATAATTAATGACTTTTAATAAAAATCTAGTTTCAGTTGTAATGAGTTGTTTTAATTCTGAACAATCTGTGACAAAAGCGATAGAGAGCATACTTAACCAATCTTATGAATCCATTGAGCTTTTAATTGTAGATGATGGTTCAACTGATGGAACGTTTAATAAGTTAAATAAATTTTCAAAAAAATACAATAACATCAAAGTTTATAAGAACACCAACAATATTGGATTAACAAAATCTCTTAATTTTTTGATTGATGAATCTAAGGGCCAATATATTGCAAGGCAAGATTCAGATGATATAAGTTTAAATTATAGGATTCAAAAACAAGTAGAGCTATTAGAATCTTACGATTTGGATTTTTGTTCCACGAGAGCAAGAATTATAAACTCAACAAAAAAAATTCCAAGATTTTCTGAATATCTTCCAAAAAGAGTAGTTATGAAAATAAAGAACCCATTTATTCACGGTACTTTATTAATAAAGAAATCTACTTTGTTAGAAGTAGGAAAGTATAATGAAAATTTTTACTACGCTCAAGATTATCGGCTAATGAAAGACTTACTTGAAATGAACTACAAATTTAAATCAATAAGAGAACCTTTATATGAATTAAATATGATAAATAATATTTCAAATTTAAAAATAGAAAAACAGAATTATTATGCGAATTGTGTGAAAAAGAATATTAAGCCTAACCTAATAAAATGAAAATTTATATTAATAGTGCCAAAGAAAATTGGGTTGTAGATAGATTCATAGAAGAATGGGATACGCATAACCAAAAAAAATCAAAAAATTATATATTTGGTAAAAAAATCATTTGGTTAATTGCTCCTTGGACATGGACGAAGGTCCCGACTAAATACTTAAGCAAGAATAAAGTACTTTGTACAATACATCATATTGATGAAAACAAGTTTGAAGAAAAAGCAAGAAAAGAGTTTATTGAGAGAGATAAATATGTAGACCATTACCACGTAATATCTAATAAAACATTTGACCAAGTCAAAAAACTTACAGACAAACCAATAACTACAATTCCATTTTGGGTCAATCAGAATCTATGGTATGAAATTCCCGATAAAGATGAATTAAGACAGAAATTTCAAATTGATAAAAGCTCATTTTTAATTGGCTCATTTCAAAGAGATACTGAAGGGTCAGATCTTGTTTCGCCTAAATTATCAAAAGGACCTGATCAATTTGTTGAGATTTTAGAACACTTTAAGAATGAAAAAGAAAATCTCGTTGTTGTTTTAACTGGAAAGAGAAGAAATTATATAATAAATAATCTAAAAGAAAAGAAAATTGATTACAAGTATTATGAAATGACATCATTTCAAGAACTTAATGAGTTATATAATATTTTAGATTTATACGTTGTATCTTCAAGGTATGAGGGAGGACCACAGTCAATAGTCGAATCTGCAATAATAAAAACACCAATTATTTCAACAGATGTAGGGATTGCTAGTGAAGTACTTGCTAAAAAATCGATATTTAATATGAAAAATTTTAAAAATGCAGTTCCAGATATTGAAACAGCATTTAATAACTCACTTAAGTATAAGATTCCTAATGGATTTGAAAAATTTAATAAGCTATTTGAGAGTTTAAGTGAAAGTTAGTATTGGAACAAATATTAAAGAAGGCCCATGGGGTGGTGGCAATCTTTTTGCTATAAATCTTACAAATTATCTTAAAAAACAAGGACATGAAGTAGTAAATAATTTGAAAGATGAAGATATAGATATAATCTTGTTAACTGAACCAAGGAAAACTTCTGAATCATCAGCTTTTACACATATAGATGTTTGGTATTACAAAACTCTAATAAATAAAGAAGTACTGATAGTACATAGATTAAATGAATGTGATGAAAGAAAAAATACAAAATTTGTAAATAAGTATTTACTTGAGGCTAACAAAGTAGCCGACCAGACAATTTTTGTAAGTGAATGGTTAAGGAAACTTTTTATTAACCATGGAGATATATCAGAACGTAATGAAGTTATACTTGCTGGAGCAGATTCAAATATTTTTAATAGAGATGGATATAAAGTATGGGATAAGAAAGAAAAATTAAGAATCGTAACACACCATTGGGGAGCGAATTGGTATAAAGGATTCGACGTATACAAGGAAATCGATAACCTCCTTTCAAAAAATTATTGGAAAAATAAAATAGAATTTACATATATTGGAAATTATCCAAAAGACATTAATTTTGAGAATACAAAAATTGTTAATCCTTTATCAGGAAAAGAATTAGCAAATAAAATAAAAGAAAACCATATATATATTACAGCGTCAAGAAATGAGCCTTCTGGTAATCATCACATAGAAGGTGCCCAGTGTGGTTTGCCTATATTATTTATAAATAGTGGTGGAATACCAGAATATTGTACTGATTATGGGGTTGAGTTCAATGAAGAAAATTTTCAAGAAAAATTAGAAGAAATTGTAAATAATTATAATACTTATCAAAAAAATATGGAAAATTATCCATTTAGCTCTAATCAAATGTGTAGGGAATATTTAGATTTATTTAAATCGCTATTAAGTCAAAAGAATGAAATTATTAAATCTAGAAAACATAGTTATGAAATTAATCAATATCAAAAGTATATATATTATTTTAAAAGAAAGAACTTACTAGGAGCGAAACGTTCTTCAGTCTAATTTTAGTATATTTTTTATTTCTCTATAAAAATTATCTAAGTTGTTTGTTTTATTTATGAGAGCCAATCCATTGATAGATATTTTTTTTAACATATTTTCGTTAGCATAAAGGCTAATAATGGTATTAGCCCAGTCTTCAACATCTTCATTATTTTGAAATACTATATTTTCGTTATTTTTATATTTCTCAAAATCCCAAAAACCATCTGTTCTAGAAATTATTACAGGAACCCCCATTGCCATAGATTGTTGAGCTACGCTTTGACCTGAAGGTTGTAGGCTATTATGCAGTGGAATTATTGAAATTCTAGAACTTGAGTATATGTTCTTGATTTCCTCATCAGTTAAAATATTACGATTCCAGTGTCCACTTATAAGTTCTACATTATTTGACATAATTTCTTGACTACTTATTTTTTCGGTGATACACAGAAATTCAAAATCAGGAAGTTTATGAGCTATTTCTAAAAATTTTTTAAAATTCCTTCTTCCATCATTACCAATAAATAAAATTTTATTTTTTTTATCTAAACTTATTTTATTATTTTCATTCCAAAATGAAGTGTCTACAGAAAATGGTATATAATTAAATTTTTCTGAAAAATTTGGATATTTTTCTTTTGCAATATTAAATTCTGTTCTACTTAAGAAAACAACGTGATCAAGTGTCTTGAGAATGTACTTAATAAAAAACTCTTTAAGAGGTTTTAAAGTTGTACTGTTATTTGGTTTTACAAACAATCCCATTACAATCATAAGTGATTTTATTTTTTTCTTTTTTCTTGCTTTTCTGTAAACGTATAGTGATGAAATAGCAGATCTTTCACTTGAAAATATAACTACATCACTATTTTTATAGTCTGATAAAATTTTTTTATTTTCAATTCTCGAAAAATGAAATGGAAGATTTGTAACTTTTCTGAGAATCTTATCAATTAAATATAAAAAATTATTTCTTCTGTAGTCAATTCCCTGTAGTTCTATAAAGCTTGTATTTTCATATTCTTTTAAAAAATGATGATATCCGTAATAAAATTCTTTTGAGTATTCTTCTTCGAAAAGCTTTTCTTTTCTCCCTAACTCAAATACGTATGTTATTTTTTCTTTGTGCATCTTACTTAAAGTGAATTATATTAATACTATTTGATGATAAACAATAATAATACCTAAAGTTAATATTTTGAATATAAGTATTATATATAGAATGGAAGCCTCAACATTTAAAGCTGTTACCTTTACAACTTATGGATACAAAGATTTGACTTTGAATCTTATAAAATCAATTCAAGAAAACAAAATAAATTTAGATTTAGAAATATTTGCGTTAGATAATGATGCTGCAGATTTTTTCGAAAAACATTCACAACAAGTTAGAACCACTGATAATCAAAGCATTGATGAGCTAAACAGGTTACTCCCTTACGGTTCTGAAAAGTTTGGAGAAGTGATGATGCAAAAGTTAAATATAATTTATACTTCCTTAATTGAAAATGAGTTTATCTTGTATCTTGATGGGGATATAGTAATCAAAAGAGATATAAGTAATTATTTAATTAAAAATATAAAAGGCAATGAAATTCTATTTCAGAATGATCTCAGACCTTCTAAGCCAAATTTAATTAATGTTTGCGCAGGCTTTATGTTTATAAGGTCAAATAAAAAAACTATAGATTTTTTCAATCCAAAAAATATACCAGTGAAAAAAGTTCTAAAATACAAAACACTAGATCAAACTTATATAAACAAAAATAGAAACAAATTTAAACATAAAATTTTACCTTTAGATTTGTTTCCTAATGGCCCTCATTACTATTCATATAAAAAGAAGTTAAATCCATCAATAATACATTTTAATTATTTAGATAGCATTGAAAAAGAAAGTAAAATGAAAGAAAATGGCGAATGGTATTTATAGCTAGTCAGTATAATAAATTTTTTGAAAAATTTTTTGATGTATACTTTAAAATTCCAAAAAATTTTAAATATGCCTTAAGTTTTCTGATACATGCTACGATCTTCTTTTCTTTATTTTTATCTCGCCCAGTTGTTGGAATCTATATTTTTGGATATAGATTGGGAGAATTTGTAGTTCTTTTTTCATTAATTATTTCAATATTTATATTTTTAGCGCCAACTATGTACTTTCAACAATTTAAGAAAACCAATATAATTTATATTTATAAAGTTATAATTTTTTATTTTTTAATTACCCTGATATTGAGAGAAACATCCATAACTGATTCTTATACATTTAAAAGTAGTTCTTATATTTGGACAGTTTCATTTATTTTTACAGGGTATTATTTTTTAACAAAATATAATTTTGAAAAAATATCCTTAATTGCTTTTTATGCAGTTCTCCCATCTATATATGTAATATCTACGGGTAATTATCCAAATTTTGTAATTGATTTTTTTATTTTGTATTCTGATAAGTTTCTATTTATTAAGGGTTCTGATTTAACAATAGCTTTAGTTGCAGGGACTACATTCATAAAAATTACAGAAAAGAATGAGAAACTTAAATTTATTTATTTTATTTCAATTGTAAGTATTTTTCTCCCATTGCTTTTGTTTAACAGTAGAGCATCATTTATTGCTGGTGTAATTTATTTAATTTTAAGCATTATAAACTTTAAAGAATTTATAAAAAATAACATTCTAATTTTTCTTATAACACTTATGGTCTCTTCTGCTTTGTTTATTTTTTCAGGGTATAGAGTTTATGGCAATTTTAATTTTGAGAAAGATCCAGAGGTTTCGAGAATTCAGGAAGTTGCTAAAACACTTGGTGGAATAAGCGAACAAAAGAACACAGAAGATCTTTTACTTTTCTATTTTGAAAATGGTCGTTTAAGATCTGACGATCCAACTACTGAGTGGAGGTTAGATATATGGCAGGATGTTATTGAGGATTTGAGTGGAAAAGATTTATTATTGAAAGGCTATGGCTACAAAGAGATTATTCCTGTGATGAAAGATCCTTCTGCACCAGGGAGACTTGGAAGAGATGGTTTGAATGAAAATGTTCACAACTATTTCATAAATATATTAGCAAGAGGCGGGATTCCACAAGTTATATTTTTCTTACTTTTTCATATTCTCTTAATTTATACTTACTTTTTAAAAAATAAGAATTTAAAAATACTTACTTATGTCATCCCATTGATGTTGCTTGCTAACTTTGATGCAACAATGGAGGGTGTAAACTTTCCACTTATTTATTACTCCTTTTATGGATACTTTATAAAAAAAGGCTTATGATTATATTTATATATAATAAGGATTGTTTGGTAAATTAAATGAAGACAGCACTGATCACAGGGATTACGGGACAAGATGGATATTACTTGGCCAAGCTTCTTCTGGGTAAAGGCTATACAGTACATGGAACAGTCAGAAGGTCATCAAATATAAACACATTAAGAATTGATGATCTAATTTCCGAATATACTCCCAAAAAAAAACTAATCCTGCATTACTCTGATTTACTAGACTCGGCTTCGCTTTATAATCTTGTTAGTTCAATCAATCCTGATGAGGTATATAATTTAGCAGCTCAATCTCATGTTTCAGTTTCCTTTAAAAATCCAATTTTCACTACTCAAACGGGCACCTTAGGATCTACCTCACTTTTAGAAGCAGTAAAACATTCAGAAAAAAATATCAAATTTTACCAAGCCTCATCCTCAGAGATGTATGGTGGGTCAACAAAGGAAGCGTTAGATGAAAACTCATTATTTGATCCAAAAAGTCCTTATGCTGCATCAAAAGTATTTGCGCATAATATCACAAAGATCTACAGAGATTCTTATGATTTATTTTGCGTAAATGGCATATTATTTAATCATGAATCACCCCTAAGAGGTGAAACATTTGTTACGAGAAAGATTACAAAAGCAATTGGAAGAATTCAACACGGCTTACAGGAAAAGCTTACTTTAGGAAACCTAGATGCCTCAAGAGATTGGGGTTTTGCCGGTGATTATGTAGAAGGAATGTGGTTAATGATGCAACATAAAGACCCGGAAGATTGGGTTTTAGCAACAGGAGAGACACACACTGTCAGAGAGTTTGTAGAAGCTGCATTTAATTACGTTAATTTAAATTGGGAAGACTATGTTGAAACATCAGAAAAATATTTTAGACCTAATGAGGTAGATTATCTACTGGGAGATTATACAAAAGCTAAAAAGAAACTTGGATGGGAACCTTTAACAACCTTTAATGAGTTAGTTCAAATTATGGTTGAAAGTGACCTAGAGCAAGCGAAAAAAGAGAGTGTATTATTTAAAGAAGGGCTATTAAAACCTACCTGGGAAAACCCAGCAAACAATTAGTTAATATTTTCTAAATACCATTCGTACGTTTTTGTTAACCCCTCCTCTAGGCTTGTTGAGCTTTTCCATCCTAATCTATTTACAAGGGAACTATCAAGCAATTTTCTAGGATTACCATCTGGTTTATTGTCATCATATAACAAACTACCTTCGTATCTTATAATATTTTTTATCATTATTGCCAGGTCTTTAATTGCAACTTCTTCTCCGGAACCAATATTTATTAAGTTTTCATCTGTCTCTAGGTCTAATAAAAAATTAATAGCATCTGAAAGGTCATCAACGTATAAAAATTCTCTCATTGGTTTTCCAGTACCCCAAATCTGAAAACTATCTTCGTTATTTATTTTAGACTCATGCATTCTTGATATTAAGCCTGGAATCACATGGCTACTTAGTTTTGAAAAATTATCCTTGGGTCCGTATAAATTTGTGGGCATTAAGTTAATAATTTTATGTCCATGCTCTTTACTCATAGAGTCACCAATTTCAATGGAAGACAACTTTGCCATTGCGTAAGGTGAGTTTGTTGGTTCTAAAACACCTGTCATAATCGCTTTTTCATTAATCGGGTTAGTAGCATCTAAAGGGTATATGCAACTTGATCCAAGATTAATAATTTTAATATTATTATTTTCAACACAGGATTCTAAAACATTCATATTTATTTTTAGGTTTTCAATTATGAAAGATGTACGCTCAGTATTATTAGCAAGAATACCTCCAACTTTTGCTGCTGCGTTAATTAAAATATCTGGACTTACGTCTCGAATTAATTTTTTTGTTTCTTGAAAAGAAAATAAGTCTGTATCTTTTCTTGTAGAGGGAATTAATTCAACAACTTTTTTTGATTCAGAGAGCACCCTGCAAATAGAAGAGCCTACGAGGCCGTTACTTCCAAGAACAAGAACTTTATATTTAGATACCATCTTTATTCAATAATAACGAATATAGATTTAAGTTATTAACTTTTATTATTCATTAATAAATAAAGTATGAAAAATATTATAAAACTATTTTATACTTGAGCTATGAAAGAGACTCTTCCATATTTAATTAACCTGCCTCCATTCATGCAAAGAGGTGTTGACTTAGATAATTTTAATATTTTCCAGAAAGTATTTTTTGTTTTGAAAGGGAAATTACTTGGTTTAATCATAAACAAAACAGAAGGTAGCATGTTTTGTTTTTTAATTAATATTTTTTATAGTAAAGATGGAAAAATCTATTTTGAAAACA
>CESD01008812.1_pt1 | contig 27676 bp, 12 predicted proteins | sample 531191 | NCBI WGS metagenome assembly CESD01 (sample SAMEA2622021, study PRJEB7988) | marine metagenome | biome: marine biome (ENVO:00000447); feature: deep chlorophyll maximum layer (ENVO:xxxxxxxx); material: "saline water (ENVO:00002010), including plankton (ENVO:xxxxxxxx)" | depth 188 m
GTTGCAGCGTATTTACCCTCTGAGGGTTATGTTAGAACCTCTAAGTTTTGGTCAGTTACTACATCTCGCCACATAAATAAGTGGTTGAAAAATGTTACAAACGTGACAGAGATTGACCAGTCAGTTCTTGACAATTTAGCAGCATAATGTTAGAATGGGAGTGTTAAACAGCACTCCCTTTTTAATGCTTATGTAACACTCAGACAGTTAAATTAGGTTATTAAATGTAAAGAACTCCGCCCAAAACACAGTGGTGATGGGGGTTCTCGGTCTTTGATGCGGCCCTTATATTAAAAAGCAAACTACCCTAACCTACAAAGGTTCCCAGAAGCAAGTGATATATAAAAATATTTAAAAAAATTTCCCAGTATAAAAAATGCCCCCAGAGTTTTTTCAAGATTTTCAAGATGACCGTACGTGGTGCTTAGAGCAACTCATACGAAAGGAAGGTCATTTAGAACAACGTATGTACGAATGTGCAGACCATGCTATAGAACATGGTATAACTAAAGATTTGAAGGAACTATATACCTTATGGGAAAGATGGAAGACTAGTACACCTGATCCAAATAACCAATTTAATCGCCTATGAAATATGTCCAAACGATTTACATTAAATATAGAAGAGGATGAGTATGGAGATCCTATCATCTACGTTCCAGAGGAGGTATACTCCGAACTAAATTGGGAGGTTGGTGAAGTGCTAAATTATAGTATAGATGAAAACACTCTTAAATTATTGAAAGATGACTGAAGAACAACTACCTAAAGTAGCTACTGATGCCCCTTCACCATTTGATGCTGATAATCCTACAGAACTTGATAAACAAGATAATGAGGAATATCTAGCAGCAATGGAATTGGCAAAGAAGGAGATGGCAGTTCCTTATGAAAGACAACTAACAGATGAAGACCTACCTCCAGATATTGATAAGATACAGAAGGGTGGTATAGGTACTGCTATGGAGTTAGATAAGAGAGATAAAATTGATGATTTTTTAGATGACCTTATGAAAGGAGATGCTAGAGTAGACGTACCTATTCCTAATTCTGCAGATGGTGATGAAATAGATTGGGAATGGATTAAGTACTGTTTTGAGGATAACCAAGAAGCACACGTTGCACTTAATCAGTGTATTGAGGTACTTCATAAACGTCTAGAGGGTATGGAGAAGTATCTTGGTGAAATGGAAAGACCTGAAAGGATACTAGAACAGTTTATGATTAGTCCTGAAGGCAGATCTAAGTTTATGACTTTACAAGAGAACTTTGATGCTCTTCATACTAAAATGGAGTCATTTGAGACAAGACTTGATGGTGTAATACATTCAAGGGTGATTAGTATGGAACAACAAGCTCAAGGTTTAAGTTTCCTTATAGGAGCACTTAACAAGAGAGTTGATAAACTAGAAGGTAAGACCAATGGGGTGCAGCCCACAGAATGATTGTAGTTCTACTTCCTGTGAAAGGTTTGAGCCTGGAACAGGAGAAGGAGTTACATTAGTAGAATTTAAGGAATATCCAAGTAATGCGATAAGGGGAGGAGCGTATAATATCCCTGGAAGGGATGGTAGTACGATAATGTACCCATCTATCGCATTAAGTGGTAGTAGTGTAGCGAATTGTGGTAAGTATACTAAGTCAGCATGTGGTGAGACATTATATTTCGATTATTATCCAGATGGTCTATCATATGACCACGGTTTCTCAGATACATGGTTCTCTTATCTGTATGACACTTCAAACGATGCAGGTGTAGTAGGTACTCCTTGCTATCATATAGAGACTGAGACCGTTACAAATACTCAGACAGGTGCAAGTTCATCTACAGACACTTGTTACCCTTGTGGGGCGTTTACATGTACCCCTGCGACAACCACAATAAGATACGATGTACCTGGTGCTGCTGAATGTGGGTGTGCCGACCCCGACTGCCCTCATCCGACTCTATTTTCAATAGGAAGTCTTAGTAAGAAGGTTGTATTCAGTTATAACTCGCTTTCAACCACGTTACCTAATGGAGTTTCTGATTTTGAGGTCTCTGACGACGGAACCACATGGACTGACGTATGGAACGAGAACACTGTAGTCGGTACAGAGTACATTTCTGGTGATAATCCTTATATGGCAGGGGATGAGTTCTTTGATGACTTTAAAATCTTTACCCTAAATTCGGGAGCGTCCACAAATTTCAGTGTAAAGGCAAGAATTAAGGCAGTATATGACGATAGTGGGGCAACAACAACATTTTCAGGTACTTCGTGGACTATTTCAGAGATCTTATCACCAGGAGTAAACTATAGTGCTGGTCAAACGTTTACTTTAGAGTATACACATACGCATCCTAATAATAGTACCTCCGTACTAAATTTAAATTTAAGAGTAAAGACAGTACAAGCGTACCAAGCTACGGAAGGGCAAGAAGGGTTCGATGTTTTACGTGCTGGAGACACTATTAACGGACATACAGTTAAGAGAGTATTTCACACCGATTTAGACAATTTTCCTTACCATATTGCTTATATTGATGGAAATGGGAGCGATTTTGCTAAAGAAACGCAGTATACTAGCAATAGAAACCATGTTATTACGGTAAAAGCGGGTTTTAGAGTCCCAGATCGGGCAATTTTAGTCGGATTTTACGAATTTTTGGATAAATCCGTCCAATATGTCCCTGCAGACGTAGATCAGAACGCTCCAGACACATATAATGTACTTAGAAACCCAATTGTTGATGTAACTATTACTAATGGTATTTTAACTGGTGTGCAACTTGTAGATGGTGGATCTGGATGGAATGAATATGGAAGAATACCAGAACTTATAGTAACTCCACCGCAGGCTGCTAATGGAACACAAGCAGAAGTCAAAGCAGCATGGACTAATGGGGTACTTACAGGAGTTAAAGTAAGTCGTGGCGGTTCAGGATATTCTCATGTTGGTGGACAATTACCAAAAATTTATGTACAGAACGTTTTTAAGGAAGAAACTACTATTATTGAGAATGCAGCGTATAGAGATACGGATGTTAGTGATTTTCAGGACATTCTTAACTCAATACCTGGTGGAATGGACGCAGAAATGTTGAGTAAAGTAGCAGATTGTTGGTTAAGACATCCTAGACAGCAGACTGATGTTGATTTTGCACCAAGAATCGACTTAAAACAAGATCCAGACTTAAATAGAGTGCAAAAAGTGCCTCAATATCACTATAAGAGTGCAACTATGGAAGAATTTGACGCAAGATTCGCAGTTAATTACTCATTATTGCATGTAGGTGACGTATATCCAGCTTGGTTTGGTGATGTATTGGTACATGAAAAGGATCGTAACAAAGAAATGCGGTTACAAGACATAGAAGATATAACACAAGTGGCAGTTCCTGCGTATGCTGTTAACCGTGAACGCATGGTTACTACTGTACAAGGTCGTTTTAGCGGTTTACCGCATGCTTCTACCTATACTAAATACCATATGCGTCAATATAGAGCTGATGCAACCAAGAAAGTAGACATTAATGTCACATTAACATGTACACCTGTTAATAGTGGGTGTGGACATATAGGATGTAGTCCTCCTAATACAGGTAATGTCAATAGTAGTAGCGGAAATACTGTTACAACATATACTATGTCACCGCTTCTTGGATCTGGATGTAAAACATGGAATGCTGTAGGAACACTACCTATGTACAATTCATTAACTAAATCCGCTAATGTATGGAGTGATGCAATTGCGGAGTATGGAAATCCATTTAATACAGGAGAATATCTACCATGAGTACACAATCTATTGCAACATATAACGGAAGTTGTACTGGACACGGTACTTCTTTACCTTCAATACATCATCCTGGGTTTGGAGGTGGTACTCTTTCTAATTGTCCGCATTCACCTTTGGATGCTAATATAGTCCCAAAGACTGTTGAGGAGATGGATCCTACTACTTGGTGGCCACCAGAGAGACAATTACCAGATTCAAGTACGCAGGTGACAAATGTGGTAATTAATGGTAAAATACCAATACTAGATGGAGATGAGTTAATTCCTCATTCTACACCTACAATACATACTACTAAGTCTGCAAATGAAGATTGCACTAATACAGAGCAAACTCCAGCACATCATTGCGTAGTAGGTACTGCAGCTGGTCGTGAACCCTCTACAGGGCATAAACGTAAGGCATTTGCTTCGTCAAAATCCGTTAGAATTAACGGTAAATACGTAGCAAGAATAGGTGACCCATTAGGTAACGGAACTACTGAATATCCCTGTAAATCAGTAATTGCAGGCAGTAGTGCAAATGTATACATTGGAATTTAATTATGGCAAAAGCAAAAGGTGCGTGGAACGATTCAGGTAATTATGTTCCAGCAAGACCTAAGAAAACTCGTCAAGGTAAATCTCAGAACACTATAATTAGTGCAACTTCTCGTAATGGGAAGTCCAAGAGATATAGAGGGCAAGGACGTTAAATGGAACAACATAGTTATGAAGATACTGCACATAAAATACCTACAGACTGGGAAGGTGTTACTGCGGTAATACCCAATGTAGGGGGATGGTTAGAAATTGAGTTACAACCTCAACAAATTGACCATATTTGGAAGTGTATTGAACAGAAAAAAGAAATTCATAACAAAACCTTAGTAGGTCATATACATAACAGTTATCGATTGGAAGATATTGATAATATCTTCTGGAAAAATACTTTATCACCATTATGTGATAAGTATGGCGATACTTATGATAATCTAGGTCGTCATATACCTGTTGAGGGGAAACATCCATATTATTTGAATAATTGGTGGGTAAATTACCAAAAACAACACGAATTCAATCCATTACACAATCATTCTGGTGTTTACAGTTTCGTTATTTGGTTGAAGATACCTACGGATTCAAAAGTGCAGAATGATCTCCATATTGGACAAAATAGAAATGGTAATGTAGTATCTGACTTTGAATTTGCCTTTACGGATATGTTAGGCAAACTTCAGGGATATGTTTATAAAATGGATAAAGGAAGAGAAGGAACTATGTTATTCTTCCCTTCTAGTTTAAAACATGCGGTAAATCCGTTTTTTGAGTGTGATGAAGATAGAATTAGCGTATCTGGAAATATATTTCTTGATACTAAAACGGATTTTTATGAGACTCCTCCCATTTTAGGAAGTATCAGTCATAGAGAGCCTGAACTTGAAGAATATAGAACGACAGATCTAAATCGTATTGTTGATTTTAATGGTGAACAACAGAGACAATTTAAACGAGATATACATGGAAAAGTACCTTCAGGTAGAGATATATCCCAATGTATAACATATGCACATGAAGTTGAGATTAAAGGTAGGGAACCAAAGGAAGTTACACCTATAATTTCATCATTTCAACCACAAATGAAGTATAGTTCAAAGGGATTTAATCATACTGATGAAATGCAGATTAACTATCAAGATTTTAGGAAGTACTTTTCACCTGATGAGAATCGTAGAGGAAAAACTGTATTAGGAGGAGGAAAAGAGGAAGTGCCAAAACATCATGAATTTGTCCTAGATGAATGGGAATATCCATTTTGGGCAAGAGATAATAAAGGAATGGAGGAGTGGATTGATAAACAACCACCATTTGAATTTACACCACAAGCGTGTAAAGCTCATATGACTGGTTGGGATGCCCACGTTAGATGTCCAGAAGTGGAGAAGTTGTGGAATTGGATGCGTTTAGTCCTATTTCCTGAAAATTACAATAGTGCAGTTAATGGACTGTATCCAGTTAATGCAGAGATCTGGGGTGTTAGATATGATAAAGGTACAAAAATTGATTGGCATAATCATAGAACTTCCACACGTTCCTTTGCATACTACATTAAATGCCCAGAAGGTAGTCCACCACTTATGTTTAAAGACAATGATTCGGTAATTGAACCAGCAGAGGGTAAATTGATTCTATTTGATGGCAGAATGAGTCATAAAGTACCAGAATCACCTATTGATGGTAGATACGTTCTTTCAGGCAATTTATTTTTTGAATAATTATGACAACACTACAAGAGGGTCCATTTTCCCTACAATTAAAGATGGGAACAAAGAAAGCTCACACTATGGCAGAGAATACTACCTTTGTCAAGCAATTTCTTAAGGGAGTTGTCAATGAAAGTAACTATAGTCAATTAATTGCCAATTTTTACTTTGTATATCATGCTATGGAGTCTGAAATGGAAAGGCTTAAGGATGACCCTTATGTTGGACCTATGAGATTAAATGGTTTAGCAAGACATGATGCATTAGCAGAAGACTGTGAGTATTTTTGGGGTAATATGTGGAGAGAAAAGATATATCCTACTGAAGCAACTCAGCAGTATATAAATCGTATTAAAGAGGTAGCACATGAGAATCCAAAACTATTAATAGCACATCATTACACAAGATACATGGGAGATCTGTCTGGTGGTGTTATTCTTGGTGGTATTGCTAAAAATGCTTTAGGTTTAAAGGATAAAGGATTGGCATTCTACGAGTTCCCTGAGATAACAGATAAGAAAGGATTTAAAGATTCTTATAGAAGAGTTCTTGATACTATGATCAAAGTTGACCAAGGAGATGTTAATGCTATAGTAGTAGAAGCAAATTACGCATTTCGCTTGAATATGTACATGTTTGAGGAAATACAGGGTGAAGCAAGTGTATCTTTCAGAAAGTTGGTTCTTAGTGCTCTTAAAGGTTTTGTTGAGGAAATGACATTCTCTAAAAGGTTTCGTTAATGCCTGATGTAAATCCAGCTCATGTGAGTGATAGGTTTATCCTCAATAATGATGATGTAATCCAAAATCTATATCCAACACCCATCTATTCCTCTAAGGTGGGTAATTTTGATGCAATTCAACATGAAATGTTCAGTGCTTTGAAAAAGACTGAATTTGAAATGAATGAATGTTGGTCAAGTCATTACTTGTCTGACATATGGTTTAAATTGAATGTAGTTAAGAATCATCAAATGAATGTATTTGTTGAAGAACTATCAAAACATATCATAAACTATTGCCAATATTTAAATTATAACGGAAATTGTTCAATTGCAGAATCTTGGTTCTCTTTATTCAAAAAAGGTAATTACGGACATATACACCATCATGGTGCAACTGATATATCGGGTGTTTATTATATTAAGACCAATGGAGAGGATGGAAATTTATTCTTTGAAACTCCAAACCCTCATTTAGGCACATCTAAGTTATTTTCTAATTTAACTCCTCGTCATGAGTACAAACCCGAAGAAGGAAACCTAATGCTATTTCCTGGATGGTTAATGCATGGTATTCAGACTAATACAACTGATAATGAAAGAATAAGTCTCTCATTTAATATCTCTTTTGAAAGGACTGTTATCCACGATAAATAATAAAGGATATCTCCTAATATTATGTCTGTTGCTAATAGACCAGTTGATATGAGCGATGAGTTTAAAAAGAATGGGTGGGAGTACTGTAAGTATTTGATTACAGACCCCAGAAGTGATAAATTGATGAGAAGAGATATTAATAATAAGTCACCTAAAGATAATGGCACTGAAACCGATTAGTAGTAAAGATCTAGCAAAGTCTAGGTCATTTAAAGATATTGGTATGGCTTTTGGCAAAAATCCATTTACTGACGATGTATCTCTCGTCAAAGATGATAATGCTATAAAACAGTCTATCAGAAATTTGGTAATGACATCACCTGGTGAGAAATTATTTCAACCGACTATAGGTTGCCAAGTATATGCTATGTTATTTGAACCTCTAGATGCGTTTAGTGTAGACGCAATTAAGAGTGAGATAATAAATACCATTAATCAACATGAAAGTAGAGTACAACTTAGAGAAGTTAATGCTGTTCCTTTTTCGGGAAATAATAAACTAGCAGTAACTATAACATATCAAATTGTAGGTATACCTATTGTTGAAGAAGTTAAATTTGTTTTACAAAGAGCTGGATAATGCAACCGAATAATCTGACAGCATTAGATTTTGAGGATATTAAATCATCTATCAAAACTTATCTGAGAACTAGAAATGAGTTTTCTGATTATGATTTTGAAGGGTCAGGATTGTCCTATCTTATCGATACTTTAGCATATAACACTTATTATAGTGCATTTAATGCTAATATGTCAATGAATGAGGCATTTCTTCCTTCTGCGACATTGCGAGATAATATTGTTAATATAGCAAAGCTTTTAAACTACGTTCCAAGGTCAATTACATGTTCTAAGGGATGTTTACATTTAGAGGTACAAACTTCACAAACAAATGGTGCATATCCTAGTAGTTTAACGCTTTCTAAGGGGCCTGTAGCAAGTGGAGGTAATTACATATGGAATGTACTTGCTGATACTACTGTAGAGGTTAATACGACCACTGGTATTGCAATATTTGATAATCTAATGATTCGTGAAGGATCTATTGTAGACTTTTCATATACTGTAAGTAGTTTTGAGAGTCAAAATTACATAGTTCCTGCTGAAGATGCAGATATAGACACTTTAACGGTTACTGTTAAACCAAACGAAGCATCTACTACATCAGATTTGTACAATTTAGTTGATACAGTTACTAATTTGACTGCTTCCACTAGGGTTTACTTTATTGCTGAAGGAGAAGACCAAAGATACGAAATAAGGTTTGGTGATGATAGTGTTGGTAGAAAACTTAAAGACGGTGAAATAATTAATTTAGAGTACTTAGTTACTTCTGGTCAAGAAGCAAATGAAGTTCAGAAGTTTACCTTTATAGGTTCTCTTAATGATAGTCTTGGAATTACACCTCCAAACGGAGATGTTACTCTAACAACAAAGGAAAAATCACAACAGGGGTCTCCTTCTGAGACTGTAGAGTCTATCAAGTATATGGCTCCTAGATATTACTCTTCTCAATATAGAGCAGTTACAGCACAAGATTATGCTGTAATTACTAAGAAAATATATTCTAATGCAGATTCTGTTATTGCTTATGGTGGTGACTCATTAAATCCACCAATTTACGGTAAGGTTTATATTGCAATTAAGACTAAAACAGGTTCATCTCTAAATGATGCTACTAAGAAGACTATTGCTTCAGATCTTAGAAGTTATGCAATGGCATCTATTGACCCTGTAGTTATTGACCCAGATGAACTTTATGTATATCCTAAAGTATTTGCTTTGTATGATACTGGAGTAACTAACAATACGTCTGAAATTAAGACTAATATACAGAGTTCTGTTAATGATTGGGCAACTCAAACTCAAATCAATAACTTTAACTCAACATTTAGAAATCAACAATTCCAGAAAGCAATTACCTTATCTAATAAGGCAATTAGTGATGTTTCTGTGCAAACATCACTTTTGAAGTATATTAAACCTCAAACAAATCAAACTAATACTTATTGTATATCAACAGGTTCATCCCTATATGATAGTGCTCCAAGTAACGTTGATAGTGATACTACTGGTTGTAAGAAAGAACCAGTGATACTATCTGGTAATTTTAGAACAGCAGATAGACCTGGTGTTGATCAACAGTTTGAAGATGATGGTTTTGGTAAGTTGAGAACCTTCTATAATACTGGAAATAAGAAGGTATACACTAATACTTCCGCAGGTTCTATAAATTATGAAACTGGTGATATTTGCATAGGACCAATCAATATAATAGGAGCTGGAGATAATGTTCCAGCAACTACCAATTTAAATCTTTCTGATGCTGTTACTGGCACAGGTAGTGTAATTGACATTACTTTATTACCAACAGATTTGCAGTTGCCAACTCTGTTTATACCTTCTAACAGTTCTACTATTCCAGCATCAACTCCTGGAACAATAATCAACGTCATTAATCCTGAAGTCACAGTAGCTCCAGTTGGTACAACACCACCTCCTACTGTACCTCTAAATAGTTTGACACCAAAGGTGTTTAATCAAGCACCAACTCTAGTTGAAGTTACTTCAATTAATAATACAGGTTCTCTCACTTCTAGTTGTTTCTAACTTAGATGGCAAATATCAATAAAGTCTCCCAGTCAGTTAAGTCACTGACTCCAGCGTTCGTTGAGGATGAGTATCCTCTCTTTAATAAATTCATTGAATATTATTATAGATCGCAGGAGAAAACTGGACTAGGACAAAATATTTTAAACAATTTCTTACAATATCTGGATATTGATAAACTGGATATAGGAATACTTGATGGTGCAACGAAGATAGTAGAACCTCTTGGAGTAGATACTGATACAGTAGTTGTAGAGAGTGTAGACCCATTTTTAGAGAACGATGGATCTATTCTGATTGGTGATGAAGTAATTTACTATGAATCTGTAAGTCATGCTCCTAATATTGCTTTAAGTCCAGGTATTTCATACGAACAGGTTAAATTAAAGTGGTTGGGTCTTGCAAGTCCATTGGCATTGTTTGATGGAACTACTCAAAAATTCCCGTTAACTTCTCAAAATAATCCCGTAGCTCCACCTTCTGCACAACATTTGATTGTACAGTCTTATGGTGAGATTCTAATTCCTAATATAGATTATACTGTAGAAGGTACTGATATAATCTTCACAACTGCTCCTAGAACAAAACTCGATGCTGATGGAGCAGATTTAACTTTCATTACATATTTGAGTGGTTTTGTTGAAAGTAATATTGTTGCAATTGATAATTTATCTAATAGTTTTGGTGAAGGTAATCGTCAATTTACTATAACAAGAGATGGTGCTTTATACGAACCTGTTATAGATGAGTATGTTTTAGCGATTTATGATAATGAACTTCTTATTCCAAAAGTAGACTTCTTTATTGATGGAAATCAGTTTATATTTAAAGACGCACCTTTAAATGGTAGATTCTTATCATTATACTCTGTTGAAGCACCAATTCCTTCTTTTGGTGCAGGTGCTATTGGATATGCACGTATAGATGATGCTGGTACTTTAACTGGTATTTCTACAAATACTAATGGTAGTAACTATAGGTTTGAATATCCACCAAAAGTTTCTATTAAATCTGAAAATGGATCTGGGGCAGCTGCAACAGCATTAGTTAATGGTATTAAGAGTGTTTCTCTTCTTGATGGAGGATATGGGTATAGTGATACAAACCCACCTCTAGTAGATGTTCAATCACCTACAAAACCAGGTTCTACAACAGCAAGTATTAGAGCAACTGTTACAAATGGTGCTGTTAGTGGACTAGAAGTACTTAATTCAGGTAGTGGATATACATTCACACCTAGACTTAGCTTTAGGCAACCTGGAGGCGGTAAAATTGACCCTCCAACGATATCTAACGGTTCTATTAGTGGTGGTATAACTGTAACTAATGGTGGTATTGGTTATACAACTGTACCTGACATTTATATTGATGAACCTACTGAAGTAGATGGCATTAGAGCATCATTAAGAGCAGTATTAACAGACGGAAGAATTACTTCTGTTCAGATATTAAATGCTGGTCAAGGGTACGTAGGAACTCCTAGAGTTGCTGTTGTAGATCCAACAGGAGCACAAATTCTCCAAACAAAAGTTGATGGTGATGGAAGAGTAACAGATATTGAACTTTTAAATGGTGGTAGTGGATATCAAGATGTTCCATCGGTTTATATTGTTGATGAAAGAGTAGATCAACTTGGTAACTATGCTGGTGGTACTGGAGCTACTGCTGTTGCATCTATTTTCAATGGTCAGATTATTGATATTAATATAACCAATTTTGGTTCTGGATATAGTGCAACTGAACCTCCAACTATCTTTATTCAAGAACCACCTTCATCAGAAGCATCTGCTACAGTTGGACTTAATGAAGTTACTGGATTTACAGTAAATCAAAATGGTACTGGATATAGTAAAGCAAAATTTGAAGGATGTGCTAGAGCAGCAAGTGGTATTAAAGAATATTCTGAAGATGGTAATGCAGTATTCTCTGATGTTACAGTAGCATCTACAGCAGTTACAGATACTCCTGTTAAATGTTTGGATGCGTTATTCATCAAGAGATTGCTTGATAAGTATACAGAACAGTTCTTACCTGATGTACCTTCTCTAGATTACTCTCAAATTGACGTTAGAACAGCAATTAAGACTATTAAGGACTTTTATGCTTCTAAAGGTACTTCTTATAGTATTGCTTATCTCTTTAAGTTATTATATGGTGAAACTGTAAGTATTTCATATCCAAAAGACCAAATAATTAAGCCTTCTGATGCTACTTGGTCTATTGATACAATTCTTCGGGCAACGTTGGTTAGTGGTGATTCTAATAATATAAAAGATGCTTTATTAATACAAGATAGAGATATAGCAGATGATAATGTTCAAGCAGCAAGTGCTCTTGTAGAAAACTTTATTTCTATTAAAACTTCAGAACTAACAATATATGAATTGGTTCTTTCTGAAGAAACTATTAATGGTACGTTTACAGTTCCATATAAGACTAAACTTGCAGAGCCTTTGAATTTTACCGATGGTATTATTACAGTTGACTCTACTATCGGTTGGCCAGAAAGAAACGGTGAATTTTTAATCGGTACTGGAACTGGTTCAGAACTTGTACAGTATAAGGAGAAATCACTTAACCAGTTTATTGAATGTACTCGTTCAGTCAATAATGTAGTTGAAGATTGGGATTCTGCTACTGAAGTAACATCAAACTTTAGAGTTTATCTTAATAAGGGAACTGCTCAAGAAGTTGTAATGAATATTGTTGGTATTGTTGATGCTCAACAAACTACATTAACAGATACAGGTTCTTATTACTTACCTGGAGATAAATTAACGGTTTCCAAGCTTGGTGGTACTGGTGTTGGTCCAGATCTTACTACTTGGTTGTATAACGTCAAAAAATTGATTGATGTTGACACTGTAACTTATGGTGGTGTTAATAATCAGTCTGCTACTATAACTTGTACCAATCCTCATGGTTTATTGGTTGGAGATCAGGTTACCATTTATGGTGCTAACCCAATCATCTATAACGGAACATTTTTAGTAACTTCTAGGGATAGCGACCTTATATTCCAGTATAATCTACCTCAACCTGCTACTGTTATACCACAGGGTAATATTTTAGTATCTGTTGACCTTAATAAAGGTAAATCTGTCAACTCTGCTGTTAATAATGCAGTTAGTCCTTATACCACTAACATACAAAACTCATTCTTTAATGATAATTACGTTTATGTTGCTTCTACAGGTATTCCTAACTATGAGATAGGTCCATTCCCTGGTTCTGCTCTACTTCCAGGTAATCAACGTAAATTAAATAGGTTCCCTAAAGTACCTACTACAATTTCAACTAAGAATGCTATTTCTTCAGGTCCGATTGGTACTTGGGTAAATGGTGTATCAATTTGGTCTTATAAGTCAACCGAAGCAAAAACCTTTGGTGCTGTAACCGATGTTAGCATTACTAATTCTGGATCTGGATATGATGCTGCATCTCCTCCTGCAATTACTATGACAGGTGGTGGAGGAGAAGGTGCAACTGCAAGTGTTGTAGTTAACGGTTCTCTTAGTGAAATTACTGTAACTAATGGCGGTTCTGGATATACTTCATCTCCATTGGTGTCAATCGTTGGAGGAGGTGGTTCTGGTGCTGCTGCAACTGCTATTATCACTAAAGGGTCAGTTTCACGTATTCTAATCAACTCAGGCGGTTCTGGGTATATTTCACAACCACTTATTACTATTGTTGGTGGTGGTGGAAATGGTGCTGCTGGTACTGCATCTGTTCGTGGACCTATTCAGTCTATTGGTATTACTAATGGTGGTGTTCAATACACTTCAAGTCCAACAGTAACACTAAGTTCTGGTAAAGGTGCTGTTGCACAAGCAATTGTTAATGATGGTAGAATTATATCTATTGCTATCATTTCTGCTGGATCTGGATATACTACTGCACCTGAAGTATCTGTTCAAGGTGTTGGATTTGGTGCAATTGCAAGAGCAACTATTGACACAGACGGTGAAAATGCTGGTAGGGTTACCAATATTGAGATTGTTAACAAAGGTATTAACTACATCCAAGGTAGTACTATTATTAATTTGACTTCCGTTGGTCAAAATGCTACTTTTACTGCAAATGTATTCCAATGGAATTATAACCTTCAAGCAACTTCACAGTTTGATACTGCTAAAGGTTCTGTATTTACTGGTTACAATAATGAGTATGGTGGTGAGTATGCTCACCTTTCAAACCCTCAAAAGATGAGGTATATCCTTGGTGATAACCTTTATGAAGAAATTGGCACAGGAAATATTCTAGAACAAGAAGAGCAGTTATCTCACTCTCCAATTATCGGTTGGGCATTTGATGGTAATCCAATTTACGGTCCTTATGGATACGTTGATCCTACTGACCAAAGTTCTGCTACCGTAAGACTTAGAACTTCTTACAAATTAAAGGATGAATTAATTTATGATGATACTATTAATCCAACTCCAAATAGAACTGCTGGTCCATTATTAACAGAAGAACCTGCTGGTAATTTTGTAGAAGACTATGAGTATAGTTTTGGATTAGGTGACTTAGACCAGTATAATGGTCGTTTTTGTAAGACTCCTGACTTCCCTAATGGTGCTTATGCTTATTTCGTTACTATTGATGCTACTGATGCAGGTAGTCCACTTTTCCCATATGTTATAGGACCAAGTTTCAACTCTGTTGTTGATGAATGGAACCTTAGTGCAAATGCAATTCAGCAGAATATACCAACTGGAGTTGTACGTTATAGAGACCCTTATGAGAATGTTGATATTGATGTTGAAAGGGTTCCTAATGCTTCTACTGCTGCTTTAACAACTGAAGATGGTGAGATCTTGTTGTTTGAAGTAGAGGATGAAAATAGAGATGGAATTATAGGTCCAGAAGAGACTGCTGACCCCGATCAAATGTTTGAGGAGTCACCTTTACAGTTATTTGATTACTTCCCTAAAGTTAAATTTGACTCTAAAGTTGATATTGAAGTTGAAACAACAACTAAATTTGAAGATGCTTCTGTTACTGGATTTACTGTTGAGAACACAGGTAAGAATTATCAGGTAGATGATAGATTAATATTTGATAATACCGATACTGATGGAGCTGGTGTATCTGCTCGTATTTCAAAAATCAAGGGTGAAGCAGTTGCTGCATATGATTTTGAGAATATTAGTGGTGCTAATTATGGTGTCTTACAGACAGCAGATCCTCATAATCTAATTGCTGGTGATGTTGTTTATATAGATTATACTCCTATAATGCAGAATACAAACAAAACGTTTGTAGTTCGTCAATATAAAGGTATAGAAGAGATTGTTATTGACCAAAGAGGTTCTGGATACAATACAGATATTCCACCAACTATTACAATTGATGGTGATGGTACTTCTGGAAAATTAGAAGCAGTTGTATCAACTGTTGGTGCTATTGATCAAGTTAATATTTTAAATTCTGGTTCTGGATATACATCTAATCCTCGTGTTATATTATCTCATCCACAGGTCTTTAAGAAAGCGGATTATTATCTTTCTAAAATTGGAAATCAGAATTATGTTAAAATTAATGATACTTACGTTAGTGATAATAAAGAGATCTTTATTTGTGGTAAAACAAAAGATGCTGTTGGAAATTCAGTAGGTTTTGTTGCTAAATTATCTGCTACAGGTGTTAAAGAGTGGGAGAATACTCTAGAGAGTACTGATGGACAATACTATACAGAGTTTCAAAAACTTTATGTAGATGGTCTTGATGTTTGGGTGGTTGGTAATAATAAGCCAAATTCTAATCTACTTAATGCATATAATCCAGATGTTATACTTGCTAAGTATACTCAGACAGAAAATGGATTGAGTGCTGGATTACAGTTCCAAAAAGGATATGCTGGTATCTCTGGTGCTACTCGTGCTGACTATGTAACTTCAATTCAAAAATGGAGTGATACTCGTTTCATTATTGGTGGTTATACTAATACAAATTCCAGTAACCCATATGATGCATTCTTAGCATCTATTGATAGTACTGGTAATTTTGCTATTAAGAGAAAGCTTGTATCTACTAGTAAATCTGAAAAGATTGTAGATATGAAGGTCATAACGACTACTTCAGGAGCTACAGAATTATACTTCTTAATGGAAGTAGGGTTAAATCAATCTACTACCGATGTTAATCTTGCATTTGGTAAAGCAACTTTAACTACAAGTGCAATTAATATAGACTTTATTAAAGAGTATAGTACATCTGTATATTCATTAGTTGATGGTAGTCTTGTCTTTGACGAATTTAATGAGTGTTATATTTCTTGTTCATTAAGATTTAAGTCTGATCCTACACAGAAAGATAGTTTTTGGGTTTGTAAAGTTAGTAGAACTGGTGATATAATTTGGAATTATCGTTATGTTGCTCCTGGTAGAGATATCACTATGGCAGATAGGAGTTCTATCGATATATTTGGAGATTTAAACGTTGCATTTAGTAGAGACAATACTACAACTGGTGTTAAAACTGTAGATTCAGTTAAGATTGGATATAATGGTATTATTAAGAATCATACAACTAATGAATTTAATAAAAACCGTATTGAAGGTATAACCGTTCATTCAGTTAATACTGATAATTCTGGTGATGTTTACCTTTCTGGTCAAACTCAATGGAATAGGAATGAGTTTATATTCGATTTTGCTGCTAATGAGCAAACAGATCTAACTAGCAACTATACTTTAACTTCAGTTGGAGCAAGTAATGCTATAACTTATGATGATAATATGGCAAAGATCTATGGTTATCAACCAGCTGGGTCTAGTTCTACATGGGAAAATTCTTATCTTAAGGTTGCTGGATCTGATTTAGGTACAACATTAGCAAATGATTGGACTTTAGAGTTCTTTATATACAAATCTGGGTCACAATCTCAGACTTTATCACAAAATGTCCAAACTATAATGGGTATCGGTGGTGCTAGAGATGCTACTGGTGGACTATGGTTAGGATATGATAATTCCTCTGGTGAGTTGCAGATGGTTATTACCAATCAAACAACTCAGTTAATTAATGGTTCTGGACAATCATCCACACAAACAACAATGTATGCTGACAATAGTTGGCAAACCATTGCTGTAAGGAAAGAAGGTAATGTATTTAAAGCATTTGTTAATGGTATAGAAGTAATAACAGGTACATTATCAAATACTTCTTTTGCTACTAAGGACTTGTACTTTGGTAACCAGGTTGGTTTTGGTGCTGGTGCTACAGATTTCAGTCAAAATTATCAAGGTCAATTCTTCATTGATAATATTAGATTGAGAAATAGAGCAGTTACTGTAACTGTACCTTCTGATATTTCGAGTTTACCTCCTGTTGCATCATTTGCATTAGGATTTGCTTGGACAGACACTGCTTGGTTTACTAATAATTTAACCAAGTATGATTATATTGACCATAATGGATGGAATTTAAAAGTAGATAAGAATGCTGATTCTACTAGATTGGGTGATAAAGGTGTACAAACTAATACTCAATTAGGATTTGTCAGAACTTCTGTAACTCCTGTTACTGGATCTTCAATGACAATAGGTGAAGCTGATTTTGCGTTAGGTGATGCAGGTCTACAAACTTTAGACTTTGATGATGCTACTATAACAATGACTCCAGGTACAGAGACATTAACTTATACTAATGATATTTGGAGTTCTAGAACAGCGACTGTTCCTTCTCCAGGTTCTCAAAAATTACAAGTATCTGCTGTAGTTAAGGATAGATATTTCTTTAAGGTTACTAATACAGTTAAAATTGATAATATTCAAGAGTTAACTATAAATCAACCGTTCATATTTACTACTGGTTCTAAGTTAAGACTTAATAATCTTTCTAATGGTAACTTTATTAATAGTGGATATATCATTAAATCTGATATACCTAACAGAAAAATTTATGTTGCTGTTCAGAATAATCCTTGGACTAATGATTTAAACACTGGTATTTTAGTTAGTGAGCAATTTAATGAACAAGATACTTATGGAATAGTTGGTCCTATTCCAAATGATGTTAATGAAATGAAGGCATATACCTTCGCACAGGTAAACAATACAACTCCTGGAACATTTGATATTGATATGTCCACTTATGATGCTCCTGCTAATATTGGTGGTACTAATAACTTAGATGACTTTGCTAGATTTAAACCATTTAATGTAGGTGACTATTCAGTTAGAATTGATGAAATTGGTGGTAGTTCATCGTTTATTGTTGGATCTGTAGTTTCACTTACATCTAGCGATATATCTTTCAATGCTAATTACAATACATGTGAGATAACAAATTTAATAGGTGTTACTAAGATTACATTGATTTCTAATCTAGAAAGAATACTTCAAATAACTGCTGTTGCTAATAGTGATGAAGTTTATGTAATTACAGGAACAAGTCATTACTTGTCTGAAGGTGAAATTGTTTATGTTGATGGTAACCCATCACAAACAGATGGTGGTCTTGTTTACGATGAGTATGATGGTGCATTTGCTGTTGATACTGTTGTAAGTCCACTTGAATTTACTTACAAATTACCACAAACTGCTATAACTGCTCCTGCAACTAATGCTGCTAGTGTTGGTATATTTGTTAAGTCTCCAACTCTAAAGATGTACTATGGACATCAGTATATCTTTGATTTAGCTCATTCTACACTTGTTGGTGGTAATTTATCTTTTGCTAAGGATAATCTTTATAAGTTGGAATATTCATTCAACTCTATTGAAAGAATTGGAACTCCTGGTTTAACTGGTCAAGGAGAACCAAATCCATCAGTTAAGTTGAAAGTTGATAGTGATATAGTTACTAATATTTCCTACTATTTCGATCCTTCTAGAACTGGTGCTGATTCTCCTGTAATTTCTGATAGTTATCTTGATGTAACAGATTCACCTTATACTGGTACATTTACAATTAGCAGTACTTCTGGTCAAACAATTACTCGTGGTGCTGATGTATTTAAATTCCCATTATTAAATGAGCCAGAAGGTATTGGTGATATTTCAAGAACTTCATATACTACAAGTTCATTAAAAGCAGTTGGTTCTATTGGAGATATCCGTATCATTAATCCAGGTGGTTTCTATACTAAGTTACCTATTGTTACTGGTATCGCATCTACAAGAAAGATTGAAAGAGTTCAAATTATTGAACCAGGAACTGAATATGCTGTAGGAACATATAATGGTGTACCTATTGCTGGTGATGGTGAAGGTGGATTTGTTCAAATTACTGTTGCAGATGGACAAGATGATGAAGGTATAACCATTCCAGGTCAGATTCAAGAAGTTCTTGTCACATCTCCAGGTAAAGGATACACTTCTGCTACAATTGACGTTGAAGGTGTTTCTGGTATTCTTGGTGCTGGTTTAACTGGATCTGGTGCAGATTTATCAGTTGTTATTCCACCTTTCGGTACTGAAGCATCTATCTTCACTAAGGGTGATAAGGTTGGTAAGATTAAGAAACTTAAGAATAATAACTTTGGTTATGATTATCCTCATGACTATACTTTACGTCCTGAGATTACATTCCCACTTAATGCTCAGTTAACTTCTACAAGTATTCTTGAAAGTATTACTGTTACTAATCCAGGTTCTGGATATTCATTAGCACCTACTGTTGTTATTACAGGTGGTGGTGGATCTGGAGCAACTGCTGAAGCAACTATTAAGAATGGTAGATTGGATATTGTTGAAGTTAAAGACCCAGGTGCTGGATATTCTTCCACTCCTTCTGTAAGTCTTAGGTCTTCATTTAACTATGTTGTTAACCTTGACTTAGGTTTATTACAGTTTGCTTATCCACATGGTATTACTAATGGTGCTGAAATTAGTGTTGCTGTAACAGATACTGGAGATGGTGCTGATTATCCTCTAGCTGCTGGTGCAACAGGTCGTCTTAATCCAAATACTACTTATTATGCAATTTCTGGTAGTGCAAACTCTCTAGAAGATGATCAATTAAAGATCGCTATTACTCCTCAAAACGCAGAATTGGGTGATGCATTATCATTTGTTAACGCTGGTGATGGTCGTCAGAGTATCTTAACTGAATCATTTGGTGGTGCTGCTACTGCTAATGTTATTACTTCTACCTTCCTTGAAGGTGAACTTGTTTATCAGGGTGATTCATTAGAGACATCAACAGCACAAGGATATGTTTCAACCAACTCTGGTTGGCAGATTGGACCTAGAATTCTTAAGATTGTTAATTATGATGGTGTATTTTCAGAAGGTGAACAAATAACTGGTGTTATTTCTAAGTCTTCTGGTACTATTAGTGACCTTAAGTTTGCTCGTGGTGTTCTAGATATTGGTTCTATAACTAAGACTACTGGTCAGTTTATTGATGATGTTGGTAAACCATCTGAAATTATTCAAAAGATTCAAGACTCTTACTACTATCAGGACTTCTCTTATGCTGTTAAGTCTGCTGTTTCTATCAGTGAGTGGAAAGAAATTCTAATCAGAAACGTTCACCCTGCATCGTTTAAGGTGTTTGGTGAGTTGAACTTGAATGAGTATGGAGAGATTCCTAATAAAGATACTTTCTTTGAACTTACTAAGTCTGTAGAACTTGCTCAAGAAGCAATTGTTCCAAATATTCAAAACTTTGCTCTTGTAGATCCAATTTATACTGAGTTTAATAATACAGAAGTACTATTCAGACAGAAGAGATTGACATCTTCTGAGAACATTCTAACTTCTGTTGTACAGAGAGTTGATGATATATCAGACCAGTTTGATGGTATTAAGACTTCATTCCCATTAACAGTTAATGGTGGTACTGTTGTTGCTAACGCAAATCAGTTAATGGTTGTCTTGAATGGTGTTGTACAAAACCCAGAGACAGCATTTACAATCCAACAGGATTCTATAGTATTCAATGAACCACCAAGACCACCAGCAAGTGTTAAATATGCTTCTGTTACCATTGATGCTATTCAAGGATATGAAATGACATTCAATAATCCTAGTGGAATTTATCCTGGTCTTGGTAATGAGATTAAGGGTAGTTCTACTGATGCTAGATTTACTGTATTGAAAGTAGTTGGTAATGTAGTTACTGGTTATATAACTGATGGTAGTTTTATACTTGGTGAATTATGTAACGTTGTAGCAACAGGATTTGCTGGAAACTTAGCATCTATAACTCCAGTTGGAAGTATCGGACTATTTACTTTTGGTGAAAATATTACAAACCTAGAAGGTAATACTGCAAAGGTTGAAGCAGTTAACTTAGAAACTGGACAAGAGATGCCTATTGCTAAATTAAGGTATTCTATTGGTCCTTCTACAACTGTATTTGAAGTTATTGACCCAACTGCATCTACTGACCAACCAGTACCTGTAGGAACATTTGTTGCTAATGTTAATTATCAAGTAGGATCTGAAATCTTTACTCTTGTAGGCACTGTAGATAATGCAGAATCCACATCACTTACAGTTGTAAGAAATGTTCTTGGTACAACTGCAGCGAATCAGCAAGATAATACTCCACTTTATAGTACTAAAATTGAGGTTACTGATCAACTAACTTTAAGTAAGACTGCAGGTACATATACATCAACACCTGGATTATTTGATATTCAGTTGAATGATGTTATCTATGGAGCACAGTCTGGTGTTATAGCACGAATTACTTCAACATCTGCTTATCAAGATCCTATAACTCAAGAATTTATTGGTCAGGTTGATATCTCTCCTGGTTCTTCATTCTTTGGATTATTATTCAACAGAATTACATCTCAGACTTATCCAAATGTTGTTTTAGATGATATTGCATCATCTGCAGTAAGTATTGTTGATGCTACCGATAATCTAACTCCTTATAATGGTAACTTCCCAGCTAATGAACAGATTAATAATTATATTGTTCCATTTAATAATTTAACAGGAACGTTACAACTTAATGAAAATATTCGTAATTATAAGATTGAATATGGTAATAATACTAATGAATTTGTAACTGGTGAAACTGGTAAAGTTAGAAAGATGTCCTTCTATGATAGAGAAGGAACTGGATTCTTTAGTTCTGGTCAAGTTATAAGATCTAGAGATACTAAGGCTGAAGTTATTGGATATAACCAAGCACGTAATACAGTATATCTTGGTAAGATTGGTAGAACTAAGTCTAATGGTGAAGACTATTTTGATTTTACTTTTGCTGGTAGTGCTCAGATTGATACCGCACAGAAAAAGTATGGTGCTGCTTCATTACAATTAACTGCTGGAACAACAGATTATATCTGGTGTCAAACAACTAATGAAATTGCATTTAGTAGTGGTGACTTTACTTTTGAATTCTATATACGTCCTGATTCTTCTTCATTAAGTGGAACTATCGATGTTTTTGATACAAGAGTTTCAAGTGCTAATGAAGTTGCATTGAGAGTATATCTCGAAAGTGGTCAAGTTCGTTGGAATGTTAATAATGCAGATCTTGTAACTTCTGTTGGAACATCTCTAACTGCTGATACATGGGCTCATGTTGCTTACACTAGAACAGGTACATCTGGTAAGATGTATATTGATGGTGTTGAGGTTGGTACTGGAACTGATAACACAACTTATACTGCTAAACCACTGTTTATTGGTGTTGGTTATGCATTTGGAACTGGATTTATCGGTCATATTGATGAGGTAAGAATCTCTAATACTGTCAGATATGCAGCTGCATTTACACCTTTAGCTGGAATATTCCAAGGTGATAGTGCTACTAAGATGTTACTTCACTTTGATGGTAAAGATGGTCAGCAATGGGTACAAGATTGGTCTGGTTCTGAGTCATTCACAAAGGGAGAATATTTCAATAACGATGCTATAATTTCTACTGTTCGTTATGTTGGTGACCATACATTTGTAGCTGGTACTTCAAACGCTGCTCTTACATTTAACGATGGAACTATAAAGGATGTTACTGATGCAACGTATAATGGTGAGACTGGTGTTTTAGTATTGACTATTGGATCTCATAGTTTTACAACATCTAATACTGTAACTATTGGTACTGATAAGTTACCATTCACTTGTGATAAAGATAATCATACAACTGAGCATAGATATCCAAGACCAACTGACCCTGCACATGGAGTAGCATTAACAATTGATTCAGTAACTGGTACTACAATTACAGTTAATGTTGGTAGAGCAGTTTCTAGAGGTTTTGTTGGAAATACTAACAGGTATTACAATGCTGCTACATTGATTGAATCCAACTTAGACTTCATTGCTCAAGAGGCAGTATATCTATTAGAACAGAAATTCCCAGATTTCACTGTCATTAATGGTAGTGTAAATTGTCAAGATGATGTTAAAGATATTTGTAAGTCTATTGCATCTGATTTACGTAATGGTAGTAATGAAAAGATTTGGACTGCTGCATCATACTATGTTGACAGAGAAGATATAAACAATGTTAAATTACTCAACGTTGAAAATGAAATTGTAGAAACTGTTTGGACATATGGTAAATTAAATCAAATTTTAAGATATATCATAACCAATGATGCTTGGGATGTTCAAGGTCATCATGGACACAAGCAGAAATTTGATACTAGTATTACAGAGTCTAGTGGTAATGCAGCATCTAAATTCACACCTTCAGGAGCAGAATATAATGCTGCAACTGGCGAATTAAAAATATTAAAAGCATCACATGGTTTGTTTAGTGAAACATCATTATCAATTAATGGTGGTGGATATAACCCTGTTACTGGTATGCTTACATGTACAACTGGTAGTGCTCATAATCTTACAGCAGGTTCTAAACTTCAAATTGAAGATGAGTCTCTAACATTTACTTGTACTATGGATCAGAATAGGTCTGAGCATAAGTATCCAAGAGCTTCTGACCATGCAAGTCAAGGTTGGTTAGATGTTGTTGTTGTTGACTCAACAACTTTCCAAGTTGATGTTGGTAAAACACCAGACGTAATTTTCAATCCTACTGCTGCAACATACAGTGGTTCAACAGGTCTTCTTAAGATGACTATTGGTGAGCATAGATTGAGAGCTGGTACAAATATTAAGGTTGCTACAGGTAGTCTTCCATTCAGATGTACTATGGATGGATTGCAGTCTGTTAAGAAATATCCAAGAGCGAATGATTTCATTTATCAGGATAGTGTTCCTATTCTATATGAAGGAACTACTCATACTGCAAATGGTGCATCATACACACCAGAAACAGGTTTACTAACAATTACAGTGTTTAGTCATGGATTTGCTCATGGTGATAAAGTTCGTATTGCTGATGATTCACTTACATTTGAGTGCTTGTTGGACAACAACATAACTCAACATAGATATCCACGTTCTACAGACCCAACTAGCGGTAGGTTACATAAGATTGTTAATGTAACTACTAATACATTTGATGTAAATGTTGGTATATCTACTGACCTTTCATTACATACATTTAAGTCTGCAGATCCTAATGGTATTATTCATAAGGATAATACAATTACTTTAGATGTTGGTAAGACACATAATATTGCATACGATGTTTCTAGTGCAAACTATACTCCTGTAACTGGTGCATTAGTAATTACCACTTCTGCTCCTGGTTCTCCTGGATTAGGTGGAAATATGAATTTAATGGTTGGTGATAGCATTAGACTTAGAGATGGGGCATTCCTCTTTGCATGTAATATGGACGGTCAAGCAACCGATCATGCATATCCAAGATTAACTGACCCTGCTCGTGGTACTGCTGTTGAAGTTACTAATATTTCTGAAATTAATAGGACTGCAACTGATGCATCATACAACCCATTAACAGGTATGATGACTGTTACTTGCGGTGCATTATTAAGCCCACCAAGTACTAGAAATTGTACTGGTGCTGCTTATGACCCTGCTACTGGAATGTTAACTATTACATCATCTGGTCATCAGGTATACAATGGTAACCTTGTTAGACTTAATGATGGTGCATTTATATTCCGTTGTGGATTGGATGATGAGACAACAGACCACTTCTACCCACGCTCAGGTGACCCTGCAAGAGATGAATGGTTACCTGCACAGAATAGAACTGATAATACATTTGATTTGTTTATTGGTAAGTCTCAAGACCTTAGTGAGCATACATGTGTTGGTGTAACTACTAACCCTTGCATGAAAGTTGCTGGTGAGTTAGTTAGATTTGAAGAAGGTGCTATTACCTTTAGTTGTACTAAAGATGGTAATGCTACAAACCATGCATATCCTCGTAAGACTGACCCAGTGTTTAGAAGAGGATGGAGTGTTGTAGAAGCTTCAACTAACACTACATTTGATGTATTTGTTGGTAGAACTATATTTGGTGCTTATACACACAGCTTCGTTTCTGGATTAGCTGACGGTATTAGGCAGAATAATAATGCCTTTACTGTTAATGTTGGTAAGAGTAAGTTCTCAGCATATACACCTTCTGCTGCTGTCTATGTACCTGAGACAGGTATTATGGACTTGACTATTGGTAATCATTGGATTAAGGATTCTACCACTCATACAGCAACTGATGTAAATTACATTGCATCAACTGGTGTAATGACACTTACAATTCCTAATCATGGATTCATGATAGGGGATAAGGTTAAGGTTGCTGATAATGCAATATCATTAACATGTTCATTAGACCAACACGGTAGTGAGCATACTTATCCAAGATCTACTGACCCTAAGTCTGGGGAGTGGATGCTAATTTCTAACGTTACTGATAATACATTTGATGTTAACGTAGGAACTTCACCACAATTAGACTTTGATGTTTCTAATGCTAGCTACGATCCTGTATCTGGAGACTTAGTACTTACCATTGGTACACATAGTCTTTCAGTTGGAACTAGTATAAGATTAAAAGATAATTCAATCACATTTGTTTGTGATTATGGTGGAGATGGATTCTCTACTCAGAAGTCATATCCAAGATCATATGGTGCTAATACAAGTGATAATCAAGACTATGCATACAATACTTCATTGAATATTACTGCTAAGGATGCAACAACCATTACGGTAAACGTTAACGAAGCACCAGATACGGCAATTAGTCATGCTGGTACTCATAACTATCATTCATCTTTATCAGGTGCTGTAATTACTGGTGGTGATTATACTCACACATTTGTAAGTTGTGTTCAAAATGGTATTACAAGAGCTGGTGATTCTGTATACATCGAGCAAGATTCATTAACATTCCGTTGCGATCTTGATGGTCAGACAACAGATAAGACATATCCTCGTGCATCTGGTTCTAATGCTCCTGGTGGTGCTGACTATGCATACAATACTGCAACTTATGTTCAGGATGTTAAGACTACAACTCATACTCCAACTGATGCAGCATATAATCCAACTACAGGTATGATGACCATAACTATGGATGGTCATGGATTAACTGCTCCAACTACAAAGACTGCAGAAAGTGGTACATCATTTAATCCAGCAACAGGTGAACTATTTGTAACATCTGCTAATCATGGATTTGTAACTGGTGACATGGTTAAGATTGCTAATAACTCTTTAGTCTTTACTTGTGCTGAAGATGGTAATTCTACCAACCATTCATATCCAAGACCTAGTGATTTTGCTAGTGGAAGATTCTTCCCAATTCTTCGCACAAGTGCTAACGATTTCAGTATGACTGTTGGAAGTGCATTTGGTGATCAACCTATTTCTAATAATACAACTCACGTATGGGTATCAGCAGTTGCTAATGGGTTAATTAAGGCAAATGATAAGGTTAGATTAGACGAAAATGCAGTAACATTCACTTGTGCTAAAGACGATGATGCTACAAACCATTCATATCCAAGACGTACAGACCCATCTTACTTTGAGTGGTTACCATTAGATAATGTTCTGACAAATACATTTGATGTCTTTATTGGTAAGTCTAGTGATACATCAACTCATACCTTTGTAAACTTTGTTGCAAACAGTATGCAGAGACCAACTGGTGTAATTACAGTTGATGTTGGTATATCTTCAAATACTTCAACTCACGTATTCCAATCTGCTAGTGCAGATGCTATTAAGTGTGGTGGACAATATACTCACGTTTGGAAGGGTGGACTAACAGTAGATAAAGCATTTACTGTTGGTGGTGATTATACACATGAATTTGTTACTGGTGGTGAGAAGTTCACTATAACTACTGCTGCATTTACTCCTGGAACTGGTTTAATGACTGTAACAGTTCCTAATCATGGATTTGAAAATGGAGACATGGTTAAATTTGACGATGGTTCAATAACATTCCGTTGTTTACAAGATAACTATCAGACTGATCATACATATCCACGTTCTTCTGACCCAGCTAGCGACACATATTTGGAAGTATCTAGTGTTACTAAAGATACCTTTGTTGTTAATGTCGGTACTTCTTCTAATACTACCACTCACCAATTCCAATCTGCTGTAACAAATGGATTAACTCGTGCTGTAATTAGAACTGGTGGTGCTTATACACATACTCTTACAGGTGCTAAGGGTGGATGCTTTAAGAAGAAAGGTAGAGCAATTGCTATTGATGATCATGGATTGACCATGACATGTGAATATGATGATAGAGCTTCAAATCATACGTATCCACGTACTACAGATCCTTCATCTAAGCAAGTATTACCAATTACTAAGTTTGATACAAACTCATTTACTGTTAATGTTGGT
>CESD01099034.1_pt1 | contig 27547 bp, 28 predicted proteins | sample 531191 | NCBI WGS metagenome assembly CESD01 (sample SAMEA2622021, study PRJEB7988) | marine metagenome | biome: marine biome (ENVO:00000447); feature: deep chlorophyll maximum layer (ENVO:xxxxxxxx); material: "saline water (ENVO:00002010), including plankton (ENVO:xxxxxxxx)" | depth 188 m
TCATTTATACGTAATGAATGATAAAAAAACTAAATTTTATAGGATTTTAAAAACTATGGAGTTACTATTGCTCTAGTAACTTCACTTCCAGACTGTGTGCCTATCCATTCTGCAGTCTTAAATGCTTCATCAATTTTTTCAATAGGGAATTCATGAGAAATGACATTTGTTAGAGGATATTTGTCCTTGGTTCTTTCTATAAAATCTATAGCATTTGGAATTATCCAGGGATCGTAGTGTTGTATCCCATAGAATCTTATTTGGTTAGATACTAATCCTGTAACATCAATAGATGCAAAAGAATTTGGAGAAATATGACCCACTTCAAGATATATACCCCTCATTCTCACCATTTTTATTCCTTCCTCAACAGCTGATGGGAATCCAACAACTTCAACTACTTTATCGGCACCAATTCCACTTGTTAATTCCATAACTCGATCAATTCTAGATTCAGGAGTTGGAAATTCATTCATATCTATTGTGTGAGTTGCTCCACATTTCTTAGCTAAATCTAGCCTAGGTTTTTGGCCATCAATTACGATGATTTTTGAAGCACCTAGTTCTTTTGCTACAGCTGTTGCATTAACTCCGAGTCCCCCTGCTCCCTGAATTACAATATTATCACCAAGTCTGACTCCTCCTAGATGCAAAGCTTCATATACTTGTGCTAATGCACAATTTATAGGAGCTGCTGCTGCATCAGAAATTGTATCGGGTAGTTTAAATACGTACTGAGGACTTCTTAGGTAATAATACTGAGCAAAACCTCCATTACAATATGGGAATTCATCTAGAGGTTTTCTTCCCATCCTATACTTACAGGCTCCAAATTCACCTCTTATGCAGTTGTAACATTTTGTACAAGGGAAGAAATATGAGTAAGCAACCCTATCTCCTTCTTTAAGAGGGTTTCTTAGAGAATCAGTTTTAATTTTTTTACCTAAAGAAGCAACTACACCCATCATTTCGTGACCAAATACCATTGGATCTGGTGGAGGAGCATTTTTGTCTAGTCCGTCCCCTCTCCATAAATGCAGATCAGATCCACATACACTTGTTGCTTTGACTCTTATTTGGATAGCATCATTTTCTAGTTTTGGAAGAGGAAGCTCTCTAAGTTCCCAACTTTTATCTGATGAATGCCATACTGCAGAAATACCTGTTTTACTCATAACTTTCTCCTAAATAACACTTGTAATAAATTTACAATTTATTTAATTTTTTTTATTAAAGTTTATTATAATTTACTATTTTGTTTTTTGACAAAGAAAATTATGGTACCCCTGCCGCGACTCGAACGCGGGACACCCGGTTTAGGAAACCGGTGCTCTATCCTCTGAGCTACAGGGGCAAAAATGTTCTATATAAATATAAAACCTGTATCATATTATAAATTATTACTTATTTTATCTTAGGAATATTATGCTTGATTTAATAATTAAAAACGGAACAATTATAGACGGAACAAATAAGCCAAAATTCAAATCAGATATAGGCGTAAAAAATAACAAAATTCAAGAAATTGGTATTTTAGACGATATCCCAGCAAAAAAAATAATAGATGCCTCAAATCTTATTGTTGCACCTGGTTTTATAGACATACATACTCATTCTGACATTTCGGTTATAAATGATCCTTATAATGAGAGTAAAATTTTCCAAGGTGTAACAACTGAAGTAACTGGAAATTGTAGTTATTCACCTTTCCCTTCAGGAAATGATGATCCTAATACATTAAAAGAAGAGTTATGGGAAAAACGAGGTAATGCTGATGATCCAAATACTATTTGGAAATGGACAACTTTTGATGAATATGCAAATTATATTGAAAATAGGGGAACCAGCTTAAACATAGCTCCTCAAGTTGGTTATGCTGCATTACAAATTGCTTCAGGTTCGGTGGAAAACAGGAGGGCTACTGTAGATGAGTTAGAAAATATGAAAAAATTAGCAAACGAATCTATAGAACAAGGTGCTTTTTCGCTTTCTACAGGATTATCTGTTCCTCCATCTGCATTTGCTAGCACTGAAGAAATTATAGAAGTATGCAAATCTATTTCACATTATGACAATATTTTTTATGTTACTCATGCACGAGAAGGAGCTGGAAGGCATATTTCAAAAATAGAAGAAGCCGTAGAAATAGGACTTAAAAGTGATATTTCTGTACAATTTTCTCACTTAGCTATCACTGACTGGAGATATTACGGAGAGGGTCCTAAAATGCACAAAGTTTTTGAAGATGCTGAAAAAAAAGGATTAGATATAACTTATGACATGTATCCATATACTGCTGCTGGAGCAGGTTTAGATCAAACAATGCCATTATGGTCTCATTCGGGAGGTATAGAACAATTTTTAGATAGACTCAAGAATCCAAAGCTAAGAGAAAGAATAAAGAAAGAAACAATGGAAGGTATTGATGGGTTACCTCAAAGATGGGAGACAATAGTCATTTCATCGGTAAAAAATCTAAAAAATAGGGATATTATAGGACTTTCCATAGAAGAAATAGCAAAAAAAAGAAACTTAGACATAGGAGAAACTGTTATGCAGCTTACTGAAGAAGAGCAGGCTGTAGTTTCAGTAATATTTCATAATAGAGTTGAAGTAGATATACAATGTTTTATGGATCATAGACTATCTATGTTTGGATCAGATGGAAATGCTGTTTCAAAAAATGGATTTTATAAGGATGGAAAACCTCATCCCAGATTTTATGGAACATTCCCAAGAATTCTAGGCAGATACATTAGAGAAAAGAAATCTAAATTATCACTAGAAGAAGCAATTTATAAAATGACTGGATTTCCAGCTTGGAGACTAGGATTAAAACAAAGAGGAGAAATCAAAAAAAATTACATTGCAGATATAACAATTTTTAATCCTGAAAAAGTAATAGATAAAGCCACATTTAAGAACCCTCATCAATATTCTGAAGGCATAGAATTTGTTCTAGTGAACGGTGAATTAGTTGTTTTTGAAGGGAACCATACTAAGAAGACTCCTGGGAAAGTATTAAGAAGATCTTAATATCTAAACCTTTTTCCAGAAAGGTTCCCTTTCTTTTACTTTACTAAGTATAGATTCATCAAACTTTTGCATCTTATTTTCATCAGCAGACTCATCTGTGTTCCAAGATATTTTTTCATGTACTTGATCTTTTGAGTAATATAAAAGATATATAACCTCAACAAATAAATTGAAGGCATCAGTTATTATTGATTGCATGAGAGTCAATATTTCTATCTTTTGAGCATCTGAAAGTTCTTTAATACCACCTTCAACCCTAGTTAATGGCTCTTTTTTTATAAAATACAAACATCTATCTAAGGATTCCTCATATTTTTGAGTTTCTTCTAATATCCATTTGATATCATCTACAGAAATCACCTCTGATGCTGCAGGCATATCATCAGTTGAAGGAATTATAGTGTCTACAAAAAAATATAAATTACTTATATCTACTGAACTAATAGTCATTTCTTTATCCTTGTAAAATTTTATCTGCAGCTCTCAAAGCAACTGCTTGTATAGTTGGAGTTGGATTTACTGCAGCTGATGTAGTAAAAACAGAACCATCAATGATATACAGATTATCAACATCATGAGTCTTACAATTTGAGTCAACTACTGATGTTTTAGGGTCATTTCCCATTTTTGCTGTACCCATTAAATGCCATCCCGCAGATTCTAAGGTTGGAACAACGTTAGTTTCATAACAGCCTGCTTCTTCCAATAATTTTTTAGCTGAACCAATTCCATGATCTAACAACCTTCTAGTGTTTTCAGATGTTTTATATAATACTTTTGGCAAGGGTATTCCATGTCTATCAGTTAACTTTTCATCTAATTCAACTCTATTATGTATTTCAGGCAAATCTTCGCTTATAACAGCTAAACCTAAAAATTTCTTAAACCTTTTTTTAAACTCTAAGTGATGATCCTTACCCCAAGGGATAATTTTACCTGCTCCGCCTGCTCCTAAGGCTGTATGAGCTGGCCCATGTGATCTATTCATTTGAAATGAGTATCCTCTGACAAAGTTTCGAGATTCATCTGTCTCATAAAATTCTTGAACAATAATTATGTTTGCTAGTGGCCCAAGAGAATAATTTAGGTCATCTTCATCAAATATACCTGATACAGCAGCATAAGGATGAAACATAAGATTTTTTCCAACCAAACCAGATGAATTTGCTAATCCCTCTGGAAACGCTTTAGATTTACTATTTAATAGTAATCTTGGAGTTCCAATACCATTACATGCAACTATAACCTTACCAGCCTCTTGAAAATACTGAACTCCTTTATCGTCTAGATAAACCACACCCTTAAGTTTTCCTGAGTTATCAACAGAAATAGATTGAACTACACAGTTTGCCCTTACTTCTAAGCCATTTTTTATCGCAGGATTTATATATGTATGGTCTGTCGAAGCTATAGACTGCCATTTCTTTTTTGATGCAAATGTTCCATGATTATTCCAACCAACTCTTCCTTTATAATCTTCAGATGCTTGATATGAATCAGAAGGCCACCAATGCCATCCTAATCTATCAGCAGCTTTAGCTATCCTTTCTCCATCTGGACCAAGAGGTAATGGAGGCATTTGTCTTTTGGACTTTGGGGGATTGGCTGGATCTCCATCAATTCCTGAGCAGCCCATCATTTCATCATTAATATCATAGTATTTTTCAATATCCCAATAAGATATAGGCCAATCATCTGCTACTCCATCTAGAGTTTTAACACGAAAGTCAGAGGGATGAAATCTAGGAGTATGAGCTGTCCAATGATGAGTGGAACCACCAACTGCATTGTACATGAGGGGGTGAATATCCGACTCCTTATCTAAAACTTCATAATCTGCGTCAAGTTTTCTTACATTAGGGTTAAAGTCAAAAGAATTTTTTGCTTTGATTTCCCATGAGTTTGAATCACCAGGATAATCATTTTTATCAAACCATGGTCCCTGCTCTAATAATAAAACTGATGCCCCGCTACTTGAAAGTCTCCAAGCACAAGCACCACCTGATGCTCCCGATCCAATTATCACTATATCTTTGAAAGGTAAATTTTTGGGCAATATAAATCCTTGTGGAAATTTAGTTTTAGATTACAATTAACTTACTACAATTTTAAGGCAAAAACATGCTTAAAGGCGCTCTTACTTCAGTAATATTAATGTTTGTTTTTATACCAATTCCAGTTGTTCATTTTTTTGCTGTTCCGCTAAGCCCATTTATAGGAGGCTTTATAGGAGGATCAATAGCTAAAGCTGAGAAAGAAAAAATTATATTATTTAGTCTTATTACTACAGGAATTACTGCAATCCCGAGTTTTTTTATAATAATCTACTCATTTATTCAACGATCAAATAATTTAGAAGTAGCAGGAATGGATCCATTCTTAGCTATAATTTTGGCTGTAATTTTGATCCCTTATACTTGGTTTGGAAATACAATAGGAGCTCTAATTAGCTACACTGCTAGAGGAAAGTCTAATTAGTCTTAAAATATAATGGCGTATTGTTACTTAAAGAATTATATTTTGAGCTTTTAATTACACTTGTAAATATACTATTTTTCTTGCGTATATCTTGTCTTAGAATATTAAAATCTTTATTCATATTGTAAATATTTTTTAAATTTGATTTATTATTTTGAAAAATTTCAATTTGAAAATTTTTATCAATATCTTCCAATAATTTTTCAATATTATTTTTATCATTTTTTGAGTATAAAATTGAAAATTTATCAATATTTAATATATTATGAGTATCAACGAAATATTTAGGTCTAATTGATTCACTAAAATTCAAGATTAGGTTGTTTTTACGCTCCAAGGAAAAATTACAATCACTAGGAAAAATCAAAATATCAGTTGAGGTACCCATAAGATAATTTATAACTTTAGATTTATTAAATATAAAATCTAAAATATTAGAAACATTAATTGAGCATGTTGTTAAGTCAATATCCCCTAAGCTCAAACGGCGTTGTAAATTATCTTTGGAATTTACAATATTATGGGATATTTCAATACCTAAATCTTTTGAGTTTATAAAATTTTCTATTTTTTCAATATATAGAGTCGCTAGCCTTTTACCATGATCATGAACAAAATCATTATAAAGAACTTCTTTATCTTGACCCTTAGTCACTGGATTAAATGGATTTAATATAAAAAATAAAACTATCTGATCAAACTTAAGAATTTTTGAATTAATAATAAAATCTAGGGATTTTTCTGATTCTTCAGAACCATCAAGAAGAATTAAAATTTTATTTTTTTTTGCTATCATTTTGTCATATTTATAATAGGGCAGGTTTCATCTTGACCCCATTCTCTCCATGAGCCATCATAATTCTTTACATTTGAAAAACCTGCTAGTTTCAGAGTCCAAAAAACATGCGCTGCTCTAATACCACCCTGACAATAAGTAATTATTGGTTTATCTGGATTTAATCCAATAGAATTTGTAATACATAATATTTCATCAGTAGATTTTAAGATAGGAACATCTCCTTCAGAATTAAAGTCGACCCATTCTTTATGTACAGAATTAGGTATATATCCACCCCTTTTCCCCCCTCTGAGATTTATGCCGTTTCTTTCATCATCAGATCTGACATCTAAAATTTGAATATCTTCATTATCTTCTAGAATTTTTATTAAAGTTTTTTTGTCAGAAAAAATAGTTGGATCAGGATCTTTTGGATGAAAATCTCCTTTGGAATTAGAAGTGATTTCTCCGGCTTCAACAGATTTTTTTTCATAAACCCACTTAGGGAAACCTCCATCAAGAACCTTAACGTTTTCATGCCCGTAATAATGGAGTACCCAAGCTAATCTAAAAGAATATAAACATGCCGATCTATCATAACCAACTACTATTGATTCGGAAGTAATTCCTAAATCATTAAAGGTTTTCTTGATTTGGTCAATATCTTGTACATGGGTCCTGTCTTCCAATGATGTTTTATAGTAATTATCTATTACATTAATTGATCCAGGTATATGTGATTGAATATATTCTTCCTTAGTATCAAGATCTAATACAACAAGGTTTTTGTCATCTATGTTATCGCTCAACCAATCAGTTGATACAAGCAAATTGTCCAACTTGTAATTTCTTTCCTGAATTGACTTAAACTTCATATAACACCTCTAAAAAATATAATATTTAAGTAATTATAGTACCTATTTCAAGATATATACTAAATATTTATGGATCAAAAATCAGATTACAAACTAAATATAAACAAATTAATGACTCTTACAAATTTTGAATACGAGAAGAGTAAGAGTAATCCTCCAGGATTTCATCTTGAAAGAGTTGAGTATATGATGAAAAAATTTGATTACCCTAATAAAAATCAAGTTTTTATTCATGTAGCAGGATCTAAAGGGAAAGGATCTACGTCAAATCTTATATCAAATGCTCTCAGTAATTTTAAAGTAGGACTTTTCAGTTCTCCTCACATGCATAAATTGACAGAAAGAATCAAAATAAACAACTCTCCAATCTCAGAACATTTGTTTAATTTTTATTTTACGAGGGTATGGAAAATTGTTGAAATCATGAAAGAAGAACTCTATCAAAGACCTTCTTTTTTTGAATTTATGACACTACTATCACTAGTAATTTTTAGAGAAGAAAAAGTAGAAGTTTCAGTCATTGAAGTAGGTTTAGGAGGAAGACTTGATTCAACAAATGTTATAACTCCTACAATAAGTGTAATTACTCAAATTAGCAAAGATCATACAAACATATTGGGGAAAAATATTAGGAAAATAGCTAGTGAAAAAGCAGGAATAATTAAGAATAAAATACCTGTAGTTACATCTAAACAGGTAAAAAATGCATACGAGATAATTAATCATACTGCAAAGATAAATAAAGCAAAACTATATCATTCAAAAGACATAAATTTAAGAAAAATAACAAGAAGTAGTAAAATGGATTTAGAACAAAACTTATTATTTGATAAATATAGATTCAGATCTTATTTACTAGGCAAACACCAAATTGAAAATATCAAAACTGCAATTAAGACTGTTGAAATTTTTCTGCAATTACACTCAAAAAAAATAAACTGGGAACAAATATTAAGTAATTTAGGAAAAACTAAAATGATTGGAAGATGTCAAATTGTAAAGGATAAAAAATTAACTTTCATAATTGATGGAGCTCAAAATAATAAATCATCTAAAGCACTTATTGGAGTAGTGAAAGAATATATTAAAAACCTGGATAAAATAGTCTGGATTTATGGTGGCTCTGAAGGACATGAGTCATTAGAAACATTGAAACCATTAAGAAAATTAAATCCTAAAATAATACTAACTCAAAGTAGAATTCCAAAAGCTAAAAAAGTAGAAAAAATATCTGAAGAAATAAAAGATTTAAACTTTAATATAATAGAATTAACAACAGATACATTCAATGCATTTGAAAAAGCCAAAAATATTTTGAACTCAGATGGAACTGTTGTAGCATTTGGATCGCTTTATATAGCTGCAGAAATTGTTGAAAAAATAGAAAATATAACACCAGAAAAATATAATTATGGATAAAAAAATTGTTGTAACAGGTATAGGAATTCAGAGTTGTTTAGGAAGCTCTGTTGATGAGTATTGGGATTCTTTATTAGAAGGCAAATCAGGAATTAGAACAATAACACAAGTTAGTTCAACTGATTTCCCTTGTAAAGTGAGTGGGGAAGTCCAAAATTTTGAACCAGGTAATTGGATGAACCCTAAAGAAGCTAAGAGAATGGGAAGATTTTCTCAACTAGCAGTTGCTGCGGCAAAAGATGCAATAGAACAATCAAATTTTTCAGGAAATGTTGAAAATGATAGAGTTGGTGTACTGATAGGAACTGGTGCTGGTGGACTTCCTGAAACTGATCAACAGGCTAAACTAAAAGAATCAAGAGGTGTTATGAGAATGAGCCCCTTTTATATTCCTTCAATGTTATCTAATATGGCCTCTGCAAATATTTCTAGAATTTATCAAGCCACAGGTTACAACAATACTTGTATAACAGCTTGTGCAGCTTCAACTCAAGCTATAGGAGAAGCCTTAGAAAAGATAAGAAGTAATAAGGCAGATATAATCATCACTGGTGGAGCAGAATCAGGAATTTGTGAAATTGGTATGGGAGGCTTTAGTACAATGCATGCTCTGACAACATGGGATGGAGATCCATCTAAAGCTAGTAGACCTTTTGATTCTAATAGAGATGGATTCGCACCAGCAGAAGGTGCAGGTATCTTAATTTTAGAAACTGAAGAAAATGCATTGAAAAGAGGAGCTAAGCCTTTGGCAGAAATAGCAGGTTTCGGAGTTACATCAGATGCATTTCATTTAGTACAACCTCATAAAGAAGGTTTAGGAGCTACTAAAGCAATGAAAATGGCGATTGAGGATGCTGGGCTAGATATAAAAGATATTGATTACATTAATGCACACGGAACATCAACTCCTACTAATGACAGAATTGAAACAATGGCAATCAAGAATTTATTTGGTGATATTGCTCATGAAATTCCAATTTCTTCCACCAAATCTATGGTGGGGCATTCTTTGGGTGCATCTGGAGCACTTGAAATTATTGCATGCATACAGAGTACAATTAACGATGAAATACATCCCACAATTAATCTCGAAAACCCCGATCCCGAGTGTGACTTAAATTATGTCCCAAATAAAAAAATTAGTAAAAAAGTAAACGTTGCTTTATCTAATAGTTTCGGATTTGGTGGTCAAAATGCTTGTGTTATTGTGAAGAAATATTAAAAAAAACTAAAATAATCACTCAAGCATCTTATTCACATTTTTACTTAATATTTTAACCCCAACCACCTGATCTATTTCAAATTTACCGTATTCTGGTACCTTAATATTTAGCTCAATCCCTGTATCAACTTCTCTAACTACAAAAAGCTGAGTTCCTTCCAAAAACTCTTTATCTATTATTTTGAAATTATCTCCATTAGCATCAAGTGACAACTGATGAGGTTTAACATTTACGTATATTTTACTTTTTATTTTGAATTTTTCATCTAAAATAAAATCTCCTATAAATGTTGAAACTTTATTATCTATAACTTCTCCATAAATAACATTAGAATGGGAAATAGATTTTGCTATTATGCTATGCGCTGGTCTGTTATATATTTCTTCTGGAGAAGAAAATTGTATTATTCTTCCGTCATATAGAAAGCCTACTTTATCAGACAAACTAAGTGCCTCCTCTGAGTCATGTGTAATCAAAAGGACTGTACTGCCTATTTCTGTAAAAATTTTCTTAAGCTCTCTTCTTATTTCTATCCTTAGTTTTCTATCTAAATTTGAAAAGGGCTCGTCCATTAGAACTAATTTAGGTTTTCTTACTAAAGATCTGGCTAGAGCTATTCTTTGTTTTTGTCCCCCAGATAATTCATCTATATATCTATCTAATAATCCATCTACCCTAAGAAGTGAAATGATATCATCGTAAAACTTTTTGTCATGATTTGATTTATTTAGAGAATATTTGATATTTTTTTCAACACTTAAGTGAGGGAAAAGAGCATAGTCTTGAAATATTGTGCCAATAGGTCTTTTTTCTGGAGGAAGATGAAAAAATGAAGATGATTGAAGAAAACCATCTAATCTTATATATCCTTGATTTATTTTCTCTAGGCCATTAATAGTTCTAAAAAGTGTTGTTTTTCCAACTCCACTATCACCAACAACGCTAACAAATTGTTTATCGTTTACTAAGAGTGAAAAGTCAGATAGGATTTGCTCCTCGTTTGAATAAGAAAAATTAAGATCTACTACTTCTAGCTTAGGAATAATATGTTGGTTAGAATTTTTTTCTATCATCTACCTAACCTTTTTGATAAATCATTTGACATAAAAATATACGAAGGAATTCCTGCAATTATTACTAATACAATTGAAGCTAAGGCTGTTTTTATAAAAAAAGCCTCACTAGCAAAACTCCATATTTGAGTTGCAAGAGTTTGAAAACCTATAGGGCTCAATATTAGAGTAGCTGGTAACTCTTTTAAGCATAAAATAAATACTAAAACAGCTCCATAAATAAAACCTGGACTAGATAATTTCACTATAACGTTATAATAAGTCGATATTTTACCCGCTCCTAAAGTATAAGAGGCATCTTGTAATTTTGGATCTATCTGGGCCATGCTTGATCTAATTGGCCCAAGTGCCGCTGGCAAAAACGAAATAAAGTATCCAAGTATCAATACAATAAAAGTTTGATATATATAATCAAAATAATTTATACAAAAGAAAACCAGTGACATAGATACTATTACTCCGGGTAAGGATAATCCTATGTAAGATACCTTATCTATAAAAAAAGAAAAAAACTTAATTCTCTTCTTTACTGAAATTAGTATTGGAACAGAAACTAAAGTAATAAATAGTGCCGAAACTGAAGAAATTACAATAGTATTTATCGCGGGCTTTATAACTTGACTAAATCCGAAGTCTTCACCCATTCCTATAATAAGCCAATAAATTAAAACGGCTATAGGAAGAATAAATCCAAAACACAATGGAAGTAACGTAATTGGAAAGATGATCCATCTCCAAATTCCTAAATCAATCCTTTTATAATCACTCAAATTTGAATTAGAGAAATATCTAGCTTCATTTTTTGTTTTTGACTCTATGTACAATATTACAAAACAAAATAAAATTGCAAGTAAAGAAATTTCAAGTACACCATAGTTACTAATACTGTTATACATCCTATTAAATATTGCTATAGTAAAAGTATTAAATCTTAGTAAAGATACCGCACCAAAATCACTCAATACATATAAAGCTACGAGAAGAGAGCCTGCTGTTATAGTAGGACTGACAAGTGGAAAAATTATCTTTCTAAAAGTCTTAATTCTTCCATTTCCTAAAGTTCTAGATGCATCAATCATTTGATAGTCGAATCTTCTAAACATAGCAGATAAACCAATGTAAACATATGGATAGGTTATAAGAGACAAAACAAATACAGATCCAATTAATCCATAAAATGACGGGAAATCTTTCATTTCGAAAAATAGTTTTAAAAAATTATGAACCCAACCATTTTTACTCCAAATTTCTATCTGGGTAGTAGCCATTACATAGCTTGGTAAAGCAATAGGTAAGACTGATATAGATGTTAATTGTTTTGCAAAAGGAAGGTTACTTCTAACATTCAAAAAGGCTAAGGGTAATGATATTAAGACAGAAAACAATACAACTAGTACTATTAATAAAACAGTATTTAAAGATAATTTGAATATAGTTTTATTAAATATAAAATCAAAGAAGAGGTTAAATTCAAAGCTTATTTTAACAATCAAATAAATTAAAGGTAGAACTAAAAAAAAAGCTAGAACCAAAGATATAAGATGAATAGCATTCATACCTATATCTAGTCTTTTTAACTTATTTACTAATGATAAATTTGTTGAAAGAGTTGACATTGTAACACTTTTACTACCTTCTAAGTATACAATAAATAATTGATCTCAAGGGGTAACATATCTATAAAGCACTAACAAGATACCAAATAATAATTTCGTTGATTATTTTGTTATTATTTTCAACTACAATTATTACGCTTATTATAGAAAATAATTTTTATACTAAAGATAATAATCATACTAATAAAAGTTTAATCTCAAGTACTGAGATTGTAGAAATTTCTTATCCAGAAAAAAATAAAGAAAAAGTTGAATCTCCAGAAAAAGTAGAACTAGAAAATAAATCCTCTTATATTGAAAAAAATTCTACAACTAATGAGGAATTAGAAAAAAAATCTAGCCAAATAAGTGAAGAAGAATTAGAAAAATTAGTCAACGAAAGAACAGAACAAGTAAAAAACAATTCAAAATCCATAGAAGAAAATGTATCTGAAGAGATTCCTGAAATAATTTCACTAGTTCTCGCCAAAATTATTTCAGATTATAAATTAGACAATCAAAATTTTTCTCTAGAATCTTATGAAGAAAAAACTTGGGGGTCAACTGCTCTTGGTTGTCCTAAAAATGGAATGATGTATGCTCAAGTGATAACAGAAGGATATATTTTGAAGGTTACAAATTATGGGGAGCTCGAACAATATAATACTGATAGTAGTGGTAATTACATCAATTGCTCCGAAATAAGTCAATCTAACATAAATTCAGATTTTAATTTTGTAAAAAAATATAATCTTGAAGAAACTGAAAAAATAACACTTTTTACTAAAAAAAATAATAAATTAGTATCCTCAATTGAAAATAAGGAAGAATTATTAAGTATTATTGACAGTCTGAATATAGAAATAGAAGTAGAAACATCTGATAAATGTGAAGCAAATTACAAACTTGTCTTTGAAAAAATATCTTCTGATATTGAAATGTTAGTATATTGCCAAAATAATCCTTATTATGTGGAAGTTGAACAAAGCTTAAATGCTGGTAAGTCTATTCTTAGTGTAGTCGAAAAAATACTAACAAATATGGAATTCCCAGGAATGCCACAATGAACGATTTTTTACCCGAGGGGAAAATTAATAATTCATTACTTAAAAATATCATTGATGAAATTAAGAATGATAGTACATCAAATCCAAGGATTGGTGAAGATGCAGCAAAAATTTCTATTCAAGGTAAAAATGAAATTTTAGTATCTTCAGACCCAATCACTTTCGACACAGAAGAAATAGGAACATATCTTATAGATATTTGTTCAAATGATATATATGCTTCAGGAGGTATTCCAAAATGGTTACTTCTGACTTGCTTAATACCAATAAATACTTCGTTTAAGGAAGTAAAAGAATCTCTCTTAAAGGTCTTTAATAGAGCCGAAAAACATAATATTGATATTGTTGGAGGTCATACAGAAATCACATCTTCTGTAAATAAAATTATTCTTAGCGGAACAGTAATAGGAACATATAATAAAAACTATAATTCCAATCTTAAAATTACTTCAAATCAAGATATTATTTTAGGAGGTTTAGTAGGAGTAGAAGGAAGTAAAATCATTTCATCCTCAATCAATGATAGGTTTATGGAGTTAGAAAACCTCTCTAATTTTTCAAAAGACCTTAGTTTATCTGTGAAAGATATTTCAATAACAGCTGTAAATACAAAAAAAGTAATAAAAATGCATGATCCTACTGAAGGAGGTATTGCGACTGCAATTCATGAAATTACAGAATTTGGAAATGTAGGATGCGAGATAATCTATGAAAAAATAAATTTTGTTAATTATTTTGAAGAAACATGTAAAAAACTTAATCTTAATCCATTAGGAGTAATAAGCTCCGGATGTCTAATAATCATAAGTGAGAAACAAAATTCAAACTCAATACTAAAGGAGTTCGAAAAAAACTTAATTCCTTCATCAGTAATTGGAAAAACGACAAATAAAGAAAAAGGTAATATTATTAACAAAGATGGAGAAAAATCAAACCTAAAGAGATTTGATCAAGATGAAATCATAAAAATATTTAAATAAGCTATGATTACAGATAACTTAATTAATAAACTTGAATCGTATCTTCCTACAGAGGAAGTTAAGAATATTATTGAAGCATATGATTTTGCTGAAATTGCTCATAAGGGGCAAAAAAGAAAATCAGGTCATGACTTTATAATCCATCCTGTAGAGGTAGCAACTCATCTAGCTAGACTTGAACTAGACCCTAAAGTTATAATTGCTGGTCTTCTTCATGATGTAATTGAAGATACTGATTTTGGATCCGTTGAAATAGAAGAAAAGTTTGGTAAAGAAATATCTGAAATTGTAATATCTCTAACAAAACTTACCGTTGATGAAGACACTCTTATAAAAAATTTAGATGAAAAAAACATGCGAAGATTTTTGGTGTCTGTTGCAAAAGATGTAAGGGTTATGATAATAAAGCTTGCTGACAGGTTGCATAATGTTGAAACTCTAAAATTCTTAGACCCTGAAAAGAGAAAAAAAATAGCTAAAGAAACTCTTTCTATTCATGCCCCTCTTGCACAAAAAATAGGTATGAATGACCTTAAATGGAGGCTTGAAGATGAAAGTTTCAAGCACTTAATGCCTGACAAATTTAAGATGACAAAAAGACTTATAAGCCAAAAAAGGAGTGAAAGAGAAGCTGCTACTAAAAATATGATTTCTGAGATAAATGAATATCTAGAAAAAAGTGATCTTATAGCAGAAGTAACAGGAAGACCCAAAAATCTATTTTCTGTTTATAACAAACTTCAAAGATATAAACAAATGGGTAGAAATTTTTCAGATATAGAAGATCTAATAGCTATACGAATAGTTGTAAAATCAAAGGAAGAGTGTTACTCAGTTTTAGGAAAGATTCATGAACTATGGAGACCTATTCCAGGTTCATTTGATGATTACATAGCTTCGCCAAAAGAAAATTATTATCAATCTCTTCATACTGTTGTAATGAATGATTATAACCAAAAAATAGAATTTCAAATCAGATCAGAAAAAATGCATAAATTTGCAGAAGAAGGAGTAGCATCTCACTGGAAATATAAAGATTCTATAGAGCTTGAAAAGGGACCTATCTCAGGTAAAGATACTTATTGGTTGAAAGATATGATTGATTTCGAAAAAGAAATATTAGAAGACAGTGAATATTTAGAATCTGTCAATAATGACATACTTTCAGACAAAGTAATTGTTTACTCTCCCAAAAATCAGCTTTTTACACTACCTATAGGATCTACACCTTTAGATTACGCATATAGTCTACATACAGACTTAGGCCATTCTTGCCAGGCTTCATTTATTAATGGTGTTCTGAAACCTCTTAACACTACACTGAATAATGGTGATACTGTTCAAATTCAAAAATCAGAAAATGAGAAAGGTCCTAATTTAGACTGGCTAAATGATAGTTTGGGTTATATAAAAACAGCCAATGCAAAGAACAAAGTAAAAGAATGGTTCAAAAAAAGAGAAAGAGAAGAAAATATAGAGAGAGGTGAAAAACAAATCCTTAGAACACTTAGACTTTCTAACATAGAAGACCCTGATCAATTTTTACCATATCTGTCACAAAATGATACTTATGAAAATTTTGCCTATAAAGTTGGAATAGGTGAAGTTGGAAACCAAAAAATAATTGAACTAATCAATCAGAGACAGCTTGAAGAAACAGTTAGAAAGATGCAGAACACTGAAGATGTGGAAAATACAACGAATAATAGTACTTATGATTCTCTGTCATCAATAATAATAATGGGGGAACAAGATTCAGAAAAAAAACTTGCGAATTGTTGTGAGCCTGTTTACGGTGATGAAATTGTAGGATATAAAAATTCAACTAGTGATATAGTTATTCACCGTATAATGTGTCCAAGATTGCGTAATTTTGAAAATACTCAGAGATTTATGGCAGCAGCTTGGGGACATCTAAAGAATCTAACTCCTACAATTGTTCAAATTGAAGCTTATGACAGGATTGGATTGATAAGAGATATTACAGATATAGTTTGGGGAGAAAAAACAAATTTACATTCGATAAATTCCCAAGAAGATGACAAAAATGGTACATGCAAAATTCAATTAACAGTTTATACTAGAGACTTAGGGCAAATTATTAGACTTTTAGGTAAAATGGAAAGTATTGCTGGAGTCTATAACGTTAGAAGGAAAAAATAAAAATTATGCCAAGTTCAAAATCACATAGAAATCAAGTAAATAAATACAATGTTAATCTTTCTATAAAAACGGCTATAAGGTCAACAGTTACAAAACTAAGAAACAGTATTACTAACAAAGCAGAACCTGAAGAAACTCAAAGATTACTTAATGAAACAAATAAAATTCTTGATAGAGCTGCAAAGAAAAAAGTTATTCATAAAAATAACGCCTCAAGAAAAAAATCAAGACTCCAAAAACTTGTAAATAAGTCTAGCTAGTTGCAAAATTCACCTGTATATAATTGGGAAATCGATCATGGGGATCCTCATGAAAAAAATTCAAACATAATAATTTCTGTAAGTCCCTTTACTGGATTAATTTCAAAGTGGAGGATTATTTTACCTGCAGGCTACGAAGGATTAATAGATTGGGGAATCTACTCAAAAGAGGACCAAACTATCAATGAACCAAGAGGTTCATTTGAAACTGACAAGATCACTCTGCAAGACGGAATGGAAGTCATAATTAAAGGAGGAGTAGAATCTGTTTCAAAATCAAAACCAGCAAGAGTAATAGTCAAAAATCCACCACCAAGCTTTATGGGTTTTGGTTTTAGTGAAGATGAAAATAGCCCTCCAAAAAACATAGAGGGAATAACATTTGATGATCTTCCTTTCTAATTTTTTGACAAGAAATTTGACCATTAAAATAATTTGTTCTAACTTTATATTATGAGAAATGCAAAACCACTCACAGAAAAACAAAAAGATATATTAAATTTCATTGAAACTTATATTGAAGAATTTGGCTATCCTCCATCAATACGAGATATTCAAAATAATTGTGATATTTCATCTACTTCAGTTGTAAAATATAATCTTGATAGACTTCAAGAAAAGGGATTGATGAATAGAGATTCAGAAATTTCTAGAAGTATAAGCTTAACTAATTCTGAAAAATCTCAAACAATAAAAGTCCCTGTATTAGGTACAATTACTGCAGGTCAACCTTTCCCTATGGTTGAAGACAGCAGATGGGATGTGGATGAATTAGAATCAATCGATTTACCAGATAATTTCTCATATATTGAAGATAAGATTTTTGCACTTAAAGTATCAGGTTATTCTATGGTAGATGCATTGATTGGTGACGGTGATACTATAATATTGAAAAAGACGAATAAAGCTCTAAATGGTGAAATGGTTGCTGCTAAAATAAATTCAGAAAATGAAACTACCTTGAAAAGAATATTTATAGAAGGAAATAATACAAGACTACAACCAGAAAATCCTCTAATGGATTCAATGTATTTCCCTTCGAAAGATGTTAGCATTTTAGGTAAAGTTGTAGCAGTATGGCGATATATGCCCAATAGATAAAACTCTGAAGGATAGTTACATTATCAAAATAGTAACTAAAACATACTAAAACTACTTATAATTTATTTGTTATTATTAAAACAACTTAAGAAAAATTAGGGAAATTATGGGATTCATTCAAAATTTAGGTCCATTGCAATTAGTTTTAATTGTTGTTGTAATACTTGTACTTTTTGGAGTAGGTAAACTACCACAGGTTGGAAAAGGTGTAGGGCAAGCAATCAACGAATTTAAAACTGCAATAAATAAACCTGAAAAAAAAGAAGAAAAAGAAGATTAACCAGTTAGTTTTTCAATAAAACTATCAGTTTCTAATTTTAATAATATTAGGCCTACTATCAAAATAATTATTAGTGTTATCACTAGAAAAAAGCTGAAATAAAATCTAAGTGATTTCTTATCAGGTGAACTAAATCTGATTAATAACAATCCCAACTCAAATAAAATGATTATTGGTAAGGCAACTGTAACTTGAGTTATAGGATCAACAGTTGGAGTTATTAGAGCTCCCATTATGAAAGCAATAAGAATTATCCATCTTCTGTACTTGGATAAAGTATTATGAGAAATAATTCCTAAACTTCCAAGTAAAAACATGATTATTGGAATCTGAAAAATTATTCCCATCCAAAACATTAAAGAAAACATTAATGAAGTTAGTGGACCTATATTAATCATAGGTTGAGCAATATCATCACCAAAATTTATAAGAAAATTTAATGCATTAGGAATAACAAAAAAGTAACCAAATAAAGCTCCTAAGATGAAAAAAATAAAGCAAATGGGAATTAAAAAATATACGTACATTTTTTCTCTTCCAATTAGTCCTGGTCTTAAGAACATAATTATCTCGTATAGCAAAAAAGGTATTGATATAGAAAATCCTAATATTATAGAAGTTCTTGCTGCAGCACCCCAAGCTTCTGTTACTCTTGCAAAAACTATACTGCCTTCAATACCATTATTAATAAAAATATTATTAGCAGGTTCTATAAATAGATTTAGTAATTGCTTAAAAAAGACTAATGAAGTTACTATAAATATTCCTAGAAAAATAAAATATCTGATTAGTCTTTTCTTAATTTCCTTGAAGTGATCAAGAATATTTATAGGTTTATCTTCTGTCAAAATTTATTTATCCAAATCCTTTTTAAGTTTTTTTAGTGATTTTGAAGTTTTTTCTGAAACATCTGATAAACTTTCCTTTATATTTTTTAGCTCTTCAATATCATCATCTATATCAATTGTCTGTTCTACAACAGAAATAAGTTCATCTCTTTTTTGCTTAAATTCAGAATATACAATTTTAGTTTTTCTAATGAAAATTAAAAGATTAGACGGACCGACTATAAATAAAGCAATAAGAATGATTAGCAGTAGTTCAAATCCACCGATGCCAAGTATGTTCATCTTATTCTCCTACAACTCGAAAAATTATAAATTTTTTCCAAATTAATTTCTGCAATACATTCTTTGATTAAACAGGTTGGGATACCTAAGATATTTTCATAGCAACCAAAAAAAACTTTAACAAAATCAAAATCTTTGTTTTGTATTCCATATCCACCCGCTTTGTCACGAAAGTAGCGTGTATCAATATACTTATTTATTTTATCAGTTGACATATTATTCGTTTGTACCAGAGAAGTCTTTGTTTTACTAAATAATGTATTATGAGATCTTAAGCAAACTATTGATGTAACAACTAAATGGAAATCATCATTTAGTTTAGTAAGTATTTTCAAAGCATCTTTTTTATTTTTTGGTTTCCCAACTGCTTTATTCTGAAAAAAAACCAATGTATCAGAAGCAAAAATATATTTATCTTTATTTTTAGATGAAATACTTTTTGCTTTTTGAATAGCATTATAAATTACTAGCTCATCAGGAGATTTACTCAAATTATTATTTTCTTCATATTCATGATGAACAAAAGTAATATTTAGGTCTAATTTTTTTACTATTTCAATCCTTCTAGGAGAACTAGATGCAAAAATAAAATCATTCATGTGATAATTCCAATATACCTACTACCTCCACATGATGAGTTTGAGGGAACATATCAAATGGAATTATTTTTTGAATTTTGTATCCAATAGAAGATAGTTTAGACATATCAATTGCAAAATTTTCAGGAGAACAAGAAATTAATAATATTTTTCGAGGATTAATTTTATTGATTTTTTGAATGACCAAATCATCACATCCAATTCTTGGGGGATCCAGCAATAGAATATCAATTTCATCAACAACATCCAGTAAAACATCTTCCGTTTTGCCTTGTATATAATAAATATTATTAAATTTATTTGAATTTATATTTGCATCAATAATTGCAGAAGCAGATTCCTCTATTCCGTAGATTTTTTTTACATATGGTGCAATCAAACATGTAAAAGTTCCAACTCCACAGTAGGCATCTATCACAATCTGGTTTTCAGAAAATATTGCTTGATCTAATAAATAGTTAAAAATTTTTTCAACTTGAGATATGTTAACCTGAAAAAAGCTAGGACTTGCAACCTGATAATAGTTATCAAATATTTTTTCTTGGTAGTACTTTTGTCCACTTTCGAAAAGATCTGTTTCGAATTTAGGTTGAATTAGAAATGATGTTGAAGAGTCCGACCCTCTAATACTGACTTGAGTTTTACCAGATAAGGTGTTTTTCAATAGTTTGAGCTTATCATTAATATTTTGACTCATAATTTTGCAGTGATCTACACTGGTCCATTTTCGACTTAAAAAGTTCACAAATCCTAATTCTTCTAAATCTTTATTTTTTCTGACAGTAAATCTACCATGGTTTCTATAATAAAATTTCCTATCTGAAGAAATAGTTTTTTCAATGATTTCATCAACAAATAAATTATTTTTTTCTAAATTATTTTTAACGATTAATTTCTTTAGTTCAAGCTGATGATCGTAATCTATATGAAGCCACTGACAACCTGTGCAATTTCCAAAAAAATCACAATTAGATTTTATTCTTTTTTCAGAGCTAATAAGTATATTTGAAATTCTTCCAATAATTTTTTCAGGAAAGATTTTTGTTATTTCAATTTCAAGTTTTTCTCCAATAATTGAATTGAAAACCAATATAGGGACTTCATCTTCATAATAGCCTCTGCCAACTCCATTATCATCATAATCACTAATTTTTGTAATAATTTTTTGATTTTCAAAAAAATTATATTTTTCTGTAATATCTGGACCTTTGTAGTAATTTTTTTTTCTTCTTTTACCCATATATAAGATTCTAACAATTTTCTTTTGCTGATAGTATTTAATTTAGATAGATTGAAATTATGCAGAAAGAAAAAGTAAAAAGAAGATTACCAGATTGGTTCAAAGTTAAATTTCCAACAGGAGATAACTTTCATGAACTTAAAGAAAAGTTTTCTAAAGCTTCACTTAATACAGTTTGCGAAGAGGCTGCTTGCCCTAATATTGCTGATTGTTGGGATAGAAAAACTGCTACCTTTATGATTTTAGGAGATACATGCACTAGAGCTTGCTCATATTGTAACGTAAAGACAGGTTGGCCAGGATTTGTAGATAAATCAGAACCCTTCAGAGTCGCTATGACAATTAAGCAAATGGGATTAGAATATGTTGTAATAACATCTGTAGATAGAGATGATCTAGAAGATGCAGGTTCAAAAATTTTTGCTAAAACAATATCTGAGACAAAAAAACTTTCCCCTCAAATAAAAGTAGAAGTATTAACTCCAGACTTTAACGGTGATCCAAAATTATTACGTAATGTAATAAACGCAAAGCCAGATGTAATGAATCACAATATTGAAACTGTAAGAAGAGTTTTCAAAAAAGTTAGACCTAAAGGTGATTACGACCTTTCTATGAAATTTTTGTTAGATTCAAAAGGTATGAGCCCTAAACTACCTACAAAATCAGGAATGATGGTCGGGCTTGGTGAAACAAAGGAAGAAATAATAGAAACTATGAAAGACCTTTTGAGAAATAATGTTGATCTACTGACAATAGGCCAATACTTAAGGCCATCAAAAAAACATCATCCTATAATTAAATTTTATAATCCAAAAGAGTTTACAGAGCTACAAAAGATAGGAATGGAACTTGGATTTAGCCATGTTGCAGCAGGCCCATTAGTTCGATCATCTTACCATGCTGATGAACAACATAATGCTGCAGTCGATAAATTAATAAGTCAATCTAAGAGATAGATCTTTGCCAAGTTTATACATAGTAGGGACACCCATTGGAAACTTGGAGGACTTAACATTTAGAGCTAAAAATATTTTATCCGAAATTGGGTATATCTTTTCAGAAGATACTAGAGTTACAAAAAAACTATTGGATAGATATGATATTAAGTCAAAATTGATATCAATTTATCAACCAAACAAAAATCTCAACACATCATCCTTCATAAATATTTTAGAAACAAATGATGTAGCTTTTGTAACAGATGCTGGTACACCAGGAATATCAGATCCCGCAGGTGAGTTTGTGAAATTAGCAAGAAATAATAATCACCAAATAATAACTATCCCTGGAGTTTCAGCTTTAACTTCCGCTTTCTCAGTATCAGGATTTGAATCGAAAGGATTAAACTTTCTAGGTTTTTTACCTAAGAGCTTAAATCAAAAGATCAATATATTAAATAAGGCAGTTGAACTCTTATTTCCAATAGTAATTTATGAATCTCCAAAAAGAATAATTGAAACTTTAGAGTTTTTAAAAAAAGAATTTAGAGTTGAAAAAATATTTGTAGCAAAGGAATTAACTAAAATTTATGAAAATATTTTTTATGGAAAAATAGATGATGCAATAAAAGAATTTAGTAACAAAAAAGGTGAATTTGTACTAATTTTTTATCCTGAAAAATCAAAATATTCAAATTCTTTAATGGAGAAATACGATAAAATTTTAAGTGATGGATACAGAAAAGGGGTTAAAGGGAAAAAATTATTGCAATTAATAGCAGATTTAAGTGGAATTAATAAAAGCATAATTTATGATCGATGGCTTGATATAAAAGAAAAGAATGAAGAATAAACCCAAAAATATATTAGTATGTGTAGCTTGGCCATACGTGAATGGACCACCTCATTTAGGCCATATTGCAGGAATGAGCATTCCAGCAGATATTTTTGCTAGGTATAACCGTCTTATTGGAAACAATGTGGCCATGGTATCAGGTTCTGATATGCACGGTACACCAGTCACTCTTCTTGCAAATGACTTGGGAGTCACCCCTGAAGAAATTTCAAAAAAATATCATGATATATGGTCAAAAAGTCTAAAAGAAATGAATTTTCAATATGATCTTTATACTCATACTCATACAGAAAATCATATGAAAATAGTTAAGGATATATTTCAGATACTTCTTGAAAAAAAACTCCTTGAAATAAGAGAGCAACTAATGCCTTTTTCTGTAACTGAAAATATTTTTTTGAGTGATAGATTAGTAGAGGGAGAATGCCCTAACGGAGACAATGATAAAGCACGTGGAGATCAATGTGATGTATGCGGAAGAACTTTAGATCCTACAGATTTAGGTAATATAAGATCCAAAAGAGATGGATCTATACCTGAATTTAGAAAAACATCTCATTTTTTTCTAAAATTAAGTAAATTAGAAAATGAAATAAGAGATTGGCTTCAATCAAAAAAAGATTGGAGACAAAATGTTAAAAATCAAAGTCTATCATTTATAAATGAAGGATTAAAAGATCGAGCGATAACTAGGGATTTATCTTGGGGGATTGATATTCCTGTTGATGGATGGGAAGAAAAAAAAATCTATGTTTGGTTTGAAGCAGTATTAGGATATTTGTCTGCTACAGTTGAACTGTTCAAAAATACAAAAAATCCTGAAATGTGGAAAGAATTTTGGGAAGATCAAAATTCAGAGTCTTATTATTTCCAAGGAAAAGATAATATTCCTTTTCATGCCATCATTCTACCTGCGATACTGCTTGGAGTTGAAAATAAAAATCTGCCAACTGAAGTAGTTGCAAATGAGTATCTAAATTTTTCAGGAAAAGAATTTTCTAAAAGTAGAAATTGGGCAGTCTGGCTTCCAGATTTTTTGGAAAAATACTCACCAGATTCATTAAGATATTATCTAACTTCAATTATGCCAGAAACATCTGACTCAGACTTTACTTGGGAAGGATATGTAAGTTCAAACAATAATGAATTAGTTGCAAATTTAGGTAATTTTATTCACAGAATTTTGACAATGTCTCATAAAAATTTTGATGGTAAAATACCTAAATTCGAGTCAGAATCAGAATCAACCAAAGAAATAATTGAAAGATGCAATAATGCCATTAAGGAAGTAGGAACCTCGATTTCAAAAAGAAGATTTAGAGAAGCTCTAAATAATCTTATGGCGCTATCAAAATTTGGGAATCAATTCTTAGATAAGAATGAGCCATGGAAAAAAATGAAAGAAAATAAAAACGAAGCAGGAGAAATTTTAGGTCAATCAATAATAATTATTAATGCTATTAGTTGTATTTTAGAACCTTTTCTCCCAGAATCTTCTCAAAAACTTCAAAAGATATTATTTGGAGAAACCATTAATGAATGGAAACTAATTCTTCCTAAACCAGGAACTCCTTTTGAAAAGCCTATGCCATTATTTGAAAAACTTGATGAAGAAGTTGTTCTAGAGGAAAACAGGAATTCTTTAGATGAATAAAAATAAGGAAATCTCTAATTTAGCTAATAATGAACTATTATTAGTAATGTTGGAGTTAAATAAAATTTCTGAACAGCACAATACTGAATCTAATCTTAATGAAAATATTATAAATCATGTCTTGAGTATCCCTGGAAAGCAACTAAGACCCTCTATGACAATTATTAGTTCCAAGATATGGAATGAAGATGTTGATTATAAAGTTATCAAAATGGCTACTGCTGTTGAATTATTGCATATTGCAACACTAGTACACGATGATACGGTAGATTTTGCTGACACAAGGAGAGGCGAAAAAACAGCTTCAAATATTTGGGGTCCCCATATCGCAGTTTTAGTAGGAGATTTTCTATTTGCTACAAGTGCAGAATATGTATGCGATACTGAGTCAATAAGGCTAATTAAACAATTTGCTTCAACCATTTCAGATCTTGCAAAAGGAGAGCTTAAAGAAATTGAAAATAGTAATAACGTTGATTCAAAAGTTGAAGATTATTTAGACATAATTTTCAAAAAAACAGGGTCTTTATTTGCAACATCTTCAATGAGTGGAGCTCTTCTTGGAGGAGCAAAAGAAAAAGATATAAATACTTTATATTCTTTTGGAAAAAATTTAGGATTAGGATTTCAAATTTTTGATGATATATTAGATTTTGAAGGAGATGAGAATCAACTTGGAAAACCAGTTGGAAATGATCTAAAAAATGGTATTATGACTTACCCTTCTTTATTAGCAAGAGATAGAAATAAAAATATAAAAAAAGATATAGAAGAATTATTTAATTTACCAAAAAATAAAAGAGAAGATGCAGTAACTTCTGTCGTAAAAGAAATTAAGTCTTCGGGTTTTATAGATGAATCAATCTCTAAGGCTTCTAAAATTATAGAAAAAGCCATAGAGGATTTAGAATCTGTACAGAAAAAAAATATCTTTATTGATTCTCTTATAGACCTTGCTATGTTTTCTATGAATAGAGATAAGTAGGCAATTAATTGTTGAGAAAAGAAAGAGCAATAATAGTTCATTCTACGCTAAATAACCTTTATCCAACTATTCCAATACCACTTAATCATCAAAACATCTTTGAACTTCTAATTGCTGTTTTACTCAGTGCTCAATGCACTGATGAAAGAGTTAATCAAGTAACGCCTAAACTCTTTTCTTTAGCAAATAATCCAAAAGATATGATGAAACTGCCTATTGAGAGAATCGAAAGTATAATAAAAAGTTGTGGGCTAGCCCCTCAGAAATCTAAGAATATTTCTAAATTATCAAATATTATTACTGAAGTTTTTGATTCTAAGGTCCCTGAAAGTTTTATTGATTTAGAAAATTTACCTGGAGTTGGGCATAAAACTGCAAGTGTAGTTATGTCACAAGGATTTGGGCATCCTGCATTTCCTGTAGATACACATATTCATAGATTAGCTCAAAGATGGGGACTTACTAACGGAAAGAATGTTACTCAAACAGAAAAAGATTTAAAAAAACTTTTTCCAAAAGATAGCTGGAATAAATTACATTTACAGATCATCTATTATGGAAGAGCTTATTGTTCAGCAAGAGGATGCGATGGTACTGTTTGTGAAATTTGTAAGAAATGTTTTCCAAACAGAAAAAAACCCTTTAAGACAAATAAAGCTTAGTAATCTTCAGAAGTTGAATAGATCCCAAAGGCAATGTTATTAATATTTAAGATAAAATTAAATTTTTACAAGTATAAATAAAATAAATGTTAAATGTAGGAATAATAAATATTACAGGTTATGCTGGGGCAGAAATTGCTAGGCTAGTATATTCACATCCTGAATTAAAATTAGTATCTGCTACAGGTAGAAGTAAAGCAGGGAAAGACCTATCTGAAGTTTTTCCTCATCTTGAAAAAACAGATATTAAGATTCGCGAAGAATTATCCGATAATGTTGAATTTGTTTTTTCTGCACTTCCTCATGCTGCTAGTGCTGAGAAATTATCTCAGTATGTAGATAGTAGTATTCCAGCTATTGATATTTCAGCAGATTTCAGACTCAAAGATTTATCAACCTATGAGGATTGGTATGACATTAAACATCCAAGACCAGAACTTATAGATCAAGCAACATACGGGCTTCCAGAGATTCACAGAGATGATATTAAGAAAAGTAAATTAGTAGCCAATCCTGGATGCTTTCCGACTGGAGCAATTCTTTCAATGTCCCCTGCAGTGAAAAATGATTTGATTGAAGATATGATTATTATTGACTCAAAAACAGGAGTATCTGGTGCGGGCAGAACAGCAAAAGAAGCATTTGGATTTTCAGAGCTTAATGATAATTGCGTTGCTTATGGGACTAAAGGACACAGGCATCAACCTGAGATAGCGCAAGAACTAAATTTTTTGACCAATCATGAAATTAATGTTCTTTTTACACCTCATCTAGTTTCAATGACAAGAGGTATTTTAGGAACAAACTATGGAATGTTAAAGAAAAATATTACAGAAAAAGATGCTGTTGAGCTGTATAAAGAATTTTACAAAAGCGAACCTTTCATTAAAATAGTAGATGCACCTCCTGCAACAAAGCATACATGGGGATCAAATTATGTTTACTTGTATCCTTATGTAAGAGAAGATACTAACACTTTAGTGGTTATAAGTGCATTAGATAACCTCGTTAAGGGTTCTGCAGGTGCAGCAATTCAAAACATGAATTTGATGCAAGGTTTTGAAGAAACAATGGGAATAAGCGCTTTACCCGTTTATCCATAATATGCCCCGTTGGTGTAGTGGCCTAACACGCCTGCCTTTCACGCAG
>CESD01097746.1_pt1 | contig 27165 bp, 28 predicted proteins | sample 531191 | NCBI WGS metagenome assembly CESD01 (sample SAMEA2622021, study PRJEB7988) | marine metagenome | biome: marine biome (ENVO:00000447); feature: deep chlorophyll maximum layer (ENVO:xxxxxxxx); material: "saline water (ENVO:00002010), including plankton (ENVO:xxxxxxxx)" | depth 188 m
AAATCTGTACAAGAAAATCCTGGAGACCTATTAGCATTAATGCCAGGAAAGATAATTAAAGTTCTAGTTAGTGAAGGGCAAGAAATAAAAATGGGTGAGCCAGTTATTATTATGGAGTCAATGAAAATGGAGCAAACAATAGTATCTTCTGCTGATGGAGTAATAGAGAGTTTAAACGTTAGCGAAGGTGAAACAATAGAAGTTGGCTCAGTAATGTTAGTAATAAGGTGATAAATTGGATGACGTTAAATTAATATTTGAGGGCTTATTAAGTATCTTTCAAGATCCCAGAGGGGTCGTGATGTGGTTTGTTGCAGGGTTTCTATTATATTTTGGTATTGCTAAAAAGAAGGAACCGCTTTTATTAGTTCCCATTTCATTCGGAATTTTATTAGCTAATCTGCCTCTTGGAGAGGTTATTAAGCCTGCTGGAAAAGAAGGTGACCCAATGGGTTTTTTGCTCTTTTTTCAAGAAAAAGGATTGCATACAGACCTCCTTCCATTATTAGTTTTTCTGGGACTAGGGGCATTAACAGATTTTTCACCAGTGATTTCTAATCCTAAAACATTGTTATTGGGAGCAGCAGCTCAAGCTGGAGTATTTTTTGCGCTGATCGGAACATTGTTGATCGGAACTTTAGGTTTTTCTTCCTTAAATTTTGGATTATTAGAAGCAACTTCAGTTGGAATAATTGGTGGAGCTGATGGGCCCACGACAATTTTTATTGCTTCAAATATGAAATCATTAAGTCAGCAATACGGAATAGAAATGATTGATATTGTTGGTGCTACAGCAGTTGCAGCATATTCCTACATGGCATTAGTTCCGTTAATTCAACCTCCAATTATTAAGTTGCTTACAACAAAAAAAGAAAGACAAATTGAAATGCCAGCCCCTAAGAATGTTGTCACTAAAAGGGCTAAAATTTTATTTCCGATAATATGTACTATCGTTATTGGCGTTCTTGTTCCAAAAGCAGCACCATTAGTTGGAATATTAATGTTTGGTAATTTAATGAGAGAGTGTGGTGTTGTTGAGAGGTTAAGCAATACTGCTCAAAATGAACTTATGAATATTGTTGTTATCATCCTTGGGTTGGCTGTCGGATCTACCATGCCAGGAGAAGTTTTTCTTAGACCCGCAACTCTAGCAATATTCTTTCTTGGTTTATTTGCATTTATTACTGCGACAATATCAGGATTATTACTTGCTAAATTAATGAATCTGCTAAGCAAGGAAAAAATAAATCCTATGATTGGTGCTGCTGGAGTTTCTGCAGTTCCTATGGCAGCAAGAGTTGTTCAAGAAATTGCTCAAAAAGAGAAACCCGGCAACATGCTTTTAATGCATGCTATGGGTCCTAATATAGCTGGAGTGATAGGCACAGCAACTGTTGCTGGAGTGCTTATAACACTAGTGGAATCATTAATATAGGAGGTTTATGTCTGACTTTATGAGTGGGGTTTTCCCAATACTATCCACCCCTTTTGATTCTAATGACAATATTATATTTAATGATGTTCAATCCGAGATTGAATATGCTATTGATTCTGGAGTTAGTGGAATAGCAATCGCACTTGCTAGCGAGATCTATAAATTAACTGACTCAGAGAGAGATGATTTACTTAAAAAAGTAGTTAATTATTCTAACAATAGGATAAAAGTTTGTATGAATACTTCAGCAGAATCAACAAAAATGTGTGTAGAGTATTCAAAAAAAGCCCAAGATTTTGGTGCAGATGCTGTTATGATTGCCCCTCCTGCATTTGGAGGCATTGATTCAAGCGAAATAAAAAAATATTTTATTAATGTAGCCGAATCAATAGAAATTCCTATTTTTATGCAGGATGTTTTTGAGACCCCTATATCTCCAGAATTAGCTTTTGAGTTATCTCAGGCTAATGAAAATCTAGCTTACCTTAAGGTTGAAGTACCTCCTACATTGCCTAGATTCAACAAACTTAAGAAAATTGCTAACGGTAAATTGCCAATTCCTTTTGGGGGAGCTGGAGGGCTATTTATGATAGAAGAGATGAGAAGAGGATCTCAAGGAACAATGCCTGTATGTGCAATTCCTGAAATGTTCGTTAAGGTTTTCAATTTATGGATTGAAGGAAAAGAATCTGAGGCAGAAGAATATTTTCATAATTATATTCCATTAATTAGAACATTAGGCCAGGGACTAGGAATTTGGAACTGGTTACCAAAATATATTTTAAAGAAAAAAGGAATATTTACCGAAGTATATGCGAGAGAACCATCTCTTAGGCCAGACCAAGACCAAATATATGAACTTGATAGAATGATAGAAAGGCTTGAAGGCTGAGCGAACTAAGCATAATAAGTTTTCTAATTCTCACAATTTGCCTTTTAATTTCAGGTTATTTTGCTGGCTTAGTAGGAATGCCATTAGGACCAATAAGAATATTTTTTATGCTTTTCTTTGGCATTGAAGCATTGGTTGTTTTTGGGACAAATTTAGCTATAAGTTTTGCTATGATGCTGCCGACAGTATGGAATAACTTTAAAAATAACAGAATTGATTTCAAATTAGGTATCCTTTTTCTTATTTCTGGTGCAATTATAGGCCCATTATTTGGAGGATTGTTAAGTGAATATTTCTCTCAAGAATTATTATTATTGATAGTTACAATTTTGATAATTGTGTCCGGGATATTAATTTTTCAGGTAGTACATTTCCCTTCTAGAAAAACTGCTTCAAATGAAACCTCTAATATTAAGAATATAATAGCCTCCAGTTTAAATATGGGGATTGGGGCACTAGGAGGTTCGGTAGGGATGGTTTTGGGTGCATTAAGATATCCTGTAATGATAAATTATTTAAAAACTGATGCTAAGTCGGCATCTGCAACGAATTCTTTTATAAATTTAATTTTTACAATTTTCGCATTTTTGGGTCACCTTATTACCTCTGGAGTTACAGGCAATAGCCATTTTGATATCAAATTATTTATTCCGCTTGCAATTGCAGGGTTTTTAGGCTCATATATTGGTTCTAAGCATGTAGCAAAATATTCTAATCAATTCATATTAAAGACTCTTTATGTAATATTATTTATAATGGGCATACTTATGATTTACAGGGAATTTATATAGTGACTAAAATTACTGGAAGCGATTTAATAATTAAATGTCTAAAAATGTACGGCGTCGATACTATTTTTGGTATTGCTGGAGATCATATACTTCACCTTTTAGATAAACTCATTGATCAAGATTTTAGAATGATTGATGGTAGACATGAAGCAGCATCAGTTCATATGGCTAACGCATATTCAAGAATTTTAAGAAAGCCAGGGGTTGTTATGTCTACTACTCCAGGTCATGCAAATGCACTAGCTGGCCTTGCAAATGCCATGCATTCTGAAGCTCCTGTAATCAATATTGCAGGTTCAGCAGATTCAACAAATATAGGCAGAGGGGCTATGCAGGAATTTGACCAAATTGGAATTGCCAATCCAGTAACTAAAGGTTCATGGGAAATACCTTCAGCAGAAAGAATTCCTGAATATATATCTTTAGCCTTTAGAACTGCAATGGAAGGTCGCAGGGGGCCAGTTCATCTGACAATACCTCATGATATTCAAGAATCTGTGGTAGATGAAGAAGTATTTGAAAGATTTGAAAAAAGTTCTTTGGATGATCAAGACAATTGGCTTACCTACCCTAGTCCTGTTCAAGTTAGTAAATGTTTAGATTTATTAAATAATGCAAAGAAACCAATGATTATTGCTGGACTTGGAGCTGGCGCGACAGTATCACCAAAAGATTTGGATAAGTTTTTACTTAAGACTAATATTCCTTTCATGGGCGTAGATACAGCAAGGGGTTTAGTTGGAGACTCACACCCAAATTCATTAGGAATTGGATATATTCCTCTTAACAAAGCTGCTCAAAGAGTGAATGAGTGTGATGTTGTTTTATTGCTTGGAGTTAAACTTGACTATCAATTAGGATTTGGAGGCTCTCCGCCATTTGCTAAAGAAGGTGTAATAATAAGTGTTGATCCTGAAATTTCACAAATTAATCGTCCAAGAACAATTGATTTGGCAATAAATAGTGATGTAGGACCTTTTGTTAAAAGCATTGCAGATAAGATTGGGGAATTTAAATGGCAAAGTGATAATTGGATAAAATCTTTAAAAAAAACAAAACAGGATTATCTTAATGAAATGGATGATTTAGCTGACAACTCTATTCCAATGCATCCTATGGAAATAAGCAAAGCAATTAGAGATAGTATTGACGATGATACATTTGTGATTTTTGATGGAGGTGATTATTGTCATTATTCTAGAGCTACTGTACCAGTAGAAAATTATCTAAGGTCAATGTACGTAAGTAGTTTTGGAATGATAGGGGTTGGACTTCCGTATGCTATAGGTGCTAAAGCGGCAATGCCTGACAAGAAAGTAGTTTTAGTTGTTGGAGATGGTTCTTTAGGCTTTCATGTTCCAGAGATAGATACATCAGTTAGGCATAACTTGCCTGTTACAGTTATTGTTGGAAATAATAGTTTGTGGGGGATCGATTATTGGATACAAAAAGGTTTATATAACAGAGATGTGTGGACAAAGTTAGATCAGACAAATTATGAACTTATCGCTAAAGGTTTTGGTGCTAATGGGGTAATAGTAGATAAGCCAATGGACCTAAAGAAAGAGATTAAAAAATCATTACAAACGAGTAAAATTTCATTGATAAACACTATTGTAAAAAAAATAGCTAGTCCTGTTGCAGATGCAGCAGTTACTAGAAAGTTAGGAACTCACGGATAATGCCTTTTTTTGATCAAAATGATATAGAGTCTAAAGAAATTCATCCTGGCGTAAAGGTTAGAATAATGTGGGGAGAAAAAATAATGATGATGCTAGTTGATATATCACCTCATGCTGAAGTTCCGACTCATACCCATCCAAATGAGCAAGCAGGAAGAGTTTTATCTGGTTCATTCAAATTAATAGTTGATGGCGAAGAAAGACTATTAAAAGAAGGGGATCATTACTTAATACCTCCTAATGTTCCTCATAGTGCGCATGGGAATGATTCCAATTCACTTGCTTTGGATATATTTTCTCCTCCAAGAGAAGATTATAAAAAACTTTAATTATTTTTTAGTTTCCCAAAAGATTTCGCCAATTTCTTCTAGAGCGGCTTTAAATTCTTTTGCCTTATCCAAGTCAACGTTTACTTTGACAAAAGATCCAAGTTTACAAGCATTCCAAACTTTTTCATGAAGATCAGGATATTTTTCTAAGTGCTCGGGCTTAAAGTAGTCTGTCCATATAATCAATATTTCGTCCTTTGCTTTCTTTGCATGTACTTCTTTTGCATTCACAAATCTAGCCATAGAGTTTCCAAGAGAAGGAGAAGGACCTGCCGAGAAGTCTAGCCCCTCAAGTAGTTCTGTCATCCTGATAACAGTTTGAGCAGCTTGGATTGCATCATTTGGATCATAAATTCCGCATGGAATATCACAATGTGCTAAAACTGTGTCAGATTTCATAAAGTAGTTTTTAATTCTTTTTGAATTTATCATAATAGTTACTCCTAAAGAGATTAATTTATAATTTAATTATCTGATTTTTTTATTAAATGTAAAGGAAATTTATGAATGTTTTTCAAAGAATTAGATTTCAAAAAAATTTAGTACTAGAAGATAGCATGAATCCCAATATAATCGACGGTGATGAAATTTTGCTAAAGAAGGTATTTTTTTATTATTCACCTTCTAGATTTGATATTGTAAAAATAAACTCAAATGGTCAAAGTTATATAAAGAGAATAATTGGTTTACCTAATGAAAATTTAATGCTTAATAAAGAAAAAATTTATATTAATGATGTAGAGTTAGAGGAAAAATTTGAATTCATTAAGACTAAATATTCACCTTTAAAGATTAGTTTAGGAAAGAATGAAATTTTCTTAATGGGGGATAATAGGGCTAATTCAATAGATAGTAGGGCATTAGGGCCATTTAATTTGAATCACGTCGTGGCATTTAATCAATAATTAATTCAGCTGCTTTTCTTCCACTAATTACGGCGCTTTCCATAGTGGATGGCCACGAAGTATTTGTCCAATCTCCAGCAAAAAATAAATTACTCAATGATGTTTCTAAATTTCTTTTTTTTGATGAATCATTTATACATCTAAAAGTAGCATTTGGCTGCTTAACTATACAATATTTTTCTAAATCATTAATTTTTAATTGAGGGAATAATAATATTAATTCTTTCAAAAATAAATCTTTTATGTATGTTTTATCTTTATTTATCCAATCCCATGCAGCACTTTGGGATATGACTATATGATTATCTTCCTTATTATGATTTCTGGATACATTAAATATCCATTGAATATTACTCCCTGCTGATGCAATATATCTTTCACTTATAACTGGCTTTTTGAACCAAAAATGTATACCAACGATTGGAGATGATTCAAGCAAACCTTCTTCAGTGTTATTTATTGTATTTATATTTGAATCATTTAATAGTTTAATTGCAGCACTTTGGGATGTAGATATTATAAAATTATTTGCTTCAATAATTTCTCCATTAGACAACTTAACAGAACTTAATTTTCCTTTTGATGAAATTAATCTTTCCGCGTTTGTTTTTTTTAGAATCTTTGATGAGTTATTCTGTAAAACATTTTCTGTTGATGACCACAAAGAAGATAGATTTGTTGAGGGAATTCCAAGATAAAGATCGCCTTCTCCAAAAAAACTTCTTTTAATAACTGATAATGCTTCTTTTGTTTCAATAACCTCTAAATTATCATTAAGTGCAGGTTTTATAATTAATTCCCAAAAACATTTTATTGATTTGGAACTTTGGTTATTATTATTTAGCCAGACCCCAAAGTTTTCTTCTTTAATATTTATATTATCGATATCTGTAAATTTTATTTTCAAAAGTGCAATTATAAGATGATATTTATCAATAAAACTTAAATGCTTGTAGTTCACCAATGAAATAAATAAACCTATAATTGATTTAAAATACTTAGAGCCTAAATAAGATTTTTTTCCATCATAAATTACAGGAACTTGAAAATTATTTACTTTAATTATTTTATTTTCAGAATCTATATCTTTTATTAATTTAATAAATTCATTGCATGCCCCAACTATAACATGCTGACCATTATCTATTAGTTCGCCAGTAGATTGATCTTTAAAAGAGAATGCCCTTCCTCCTAAAAATGCTGACTTTTCTAAAAGTAGAGTTTTGAGTCCTTTATTTGCTAGAGTTACCATTGAAGTTATTCCTGATATACCTCCGCCTATTATTACCACATCATATTTTTTTGATTTAGATTTATTAATCAAGATAACTTCTTCTATTTGCCAAATTAAGACCAAATATATATCTACTTATTGTTTTAAAAGTCAATATAGATTTTTCAGATTTCGTAATAACTGGTCTTAATTTTAGAGTATTGTAATTTATTTTATGTATTTTTTTTAATACTTCTCTTCCGCTACTTATAAATAAACTTATTGGTATTTTTTGATATCCATTCAAAAGATTTATTAATTCCACTCCATTATTGAACATATTCCAGCATCTCTTTGATTGAAATTCAATTAATTTATTGAAATGACTTGTTGGAGTTTGGTTAATGATATCGCTTTCTTTTACATTAAATTTTTTCAGATCTTCTAATGGAACATATATTCTTCCTAATTCCGAATCTCTTTTTATATCTTGCAAAAAATTAGCAATTTGTAGCCCCGTGCAAATCTCATTAGATAAATTAATATGCTTATCAGAATTATGTCCAAAAATCTTCAAAACAATCTCTCCCACAGGGTTTGCTGAAAGTTTGCAATAATTGACTAGGTCTTCATATGATTCATATCTATCATGTTTTATGTCAAAATCATTCGCCTTAATAAGATTTTCAAAAGATTTTTTTTGTAAATCGAATTTGTTTATTGTATTCATTAATGGAAATAGTTTATCGTCAGTGGCGCAAGCTTTATTAAAACACTTATCCAAATTATCTTTCAAAATCCCTAATTTTTTTATTGCAATATCTTTTTTCATATCCCCAATATCATCAACTGTTCTACAGAAATAATATATTGCTGACAAATGAGGCATTAAATTTGTTAAATAAAAAGATGACCAAAGAGGAAAATTCTCATATGTTTGCTGAATTTTTTTCTTATTTATTATGTCTTGAATATTCATTTAATTATCTAAGTTTAAATTTTTAAAAAGATTCTTGAATTCAATCTTTTTAGAATTTGAATATTCTTTTGGGTTTCCAATTAAAATATTATAAGTATTTATATTTTTAGAAATTAGAATTTCATTCACCGTAAAGCATAGATTATTTATTCCATCAAAATCACTTAATGATTTTAACTCATCTATTATGTGGTTAGAATAATTATTTCTATTCAAACTAACTATTTCTCCATATAAAAAATCTAAATTAGATTTATGTATTGCGTAGCGAATGATTTTTTGTTGCTTAGAATTAATTTTAATTGAATTAGTAATTATTTCTTTGCTCCATTCCAGTTCTGGCTGATCAATATTAGATAATTTGGTTGCTATCAATATATGATTTTTTAATATGGAAGAATTTATTGGATCAATAAGACCAATAAATACTGAAGAACTTATTTCTTTAAAATTATCTAATGACCATTTGATGCCAACTCTGCACCTTACTTTTGATTCATTACATTTGAATAGTAATATTTCATCTCTTAATATCCTTGAGTTAGCAACATAAATTTCCATTTCTCCTGGACTATCTGTTAATTTTAATCCTGATAACTCTAAGGAATCTTCTATTCTAAGATCTTCTTTGGTGCAAACTAATATCATTTAGACTTCTCTGTGCATTAAAAAATTTGTAATTTCATTAAATGCTTTCTTATATTTATTAGAAGTAGGTATGTTTGATATTGTATCTTGAATTTTTATTAAATATTCTTTAGCAATATCATCACATTTTTTCTTAATCCCAATCTTTTCCATTATGTGGATGAACTTATCAATATCATTGTCTTCTATTTTGGTTTTGTTCATTATCTCATTTATATCTTTTTCGTAGGCAGAGTCACTATCTATAGTTAGTATTATGGGGAGACTTTTCTTCTTTTTTCGTATGTCCCCACCAACCGGTTTTCCTGTTTTGTCAGTGCCCCATACACCTAAAATATCGTCTCTTATCTGAAACAATAATCCTATATCTTTGCCAAAATCCGAAATCAGATTTAAGTCAGATTTCGTGAGATTTTTATTAGAAGAAATTGCACCTAACATAACTGAGCACTCAATTAATGCTCCAGTTTTTAGACCAATCATTTTTAGATATTCACCTTTTGAAATTTTAGATTTTTTTTCAAAAGATATATCTAAAAATTGCCCTTCCATCATTTTTAGGTAGCTTTCAGTTAGTAATTTTTGTGAAAGAAATAATTTTTGTTTGCTGATTCCATAATCAAGTAGTTTTTCTAATTTTTGATTCCCAAGGACTAGTATTGAGTTTCCAGTTATGAGTGCTTTAGGTATTCCCCAAATAGTCCACAATGTGGGCCTATGCCTCCTTAGTTTGTCGTTATCTTCTATATCATCATGAATTAATGAAAAATTATGGACTAATTCAACTGATATAGAGCAAGGTAATGCAGCATCAATATCTCCAGATAATGAATCACATAAAGTAATGCACATAGCAGGCCTAAATGCTTTTCCTTGATATGAATGCTTTTCCTTTTCGTCCCAGCCAAAGTAATTATTAATGTATTTGGAAATATTTCCATTATATGAAAGCACAGAAGATTTTAGGTAATCACTAATAATTACTTCATATTTTGTTAAAAAATCTGGTTTTTTAGTAAATTTTTCCATTTATAGATTAGATTTTACATTCCAATGAACTAAAAAACTAAGTATATTTATAAGTAGAAATAAAAAAAAGTATTGTTGACATGATTCATATCAAGTTATAATATGCATTATGTAATAAGAAATAGAATATGATATATATAAAAAATTATATATCGGAAGGAAATAGTGGTTTTACCTAGAAGAGAAGATTATACCAGCGAAGCATCAGAAGCACTTGAGAGAGCTCATGCTTGGGCATCAGATATGAGGAATGCTCAACTAGATGCCGAACATTTAGCCCTAGGAATGTTATTTATTAAAGATGGAATGGCTACTAAAATATTTGATTTTCTTGGTGCTGACCTAGCAGAAATTAAGCAAAATTTAGAATCTTCCCTATCAAAATTACCTACACTAGGTGAGAGGCAGTCATCCACTAAAATGATATATATTGAACCAAGATTAAAAAAGGTTCTCGACGAAGCGCAAGAAGAGAAAATGAGATTAAACGATGATTTTATCGCGATAGAGCATCTATTGATAGGTTTAGTTTCAATTGAGGATGGTGAAGTTAATAGATTATTCAATTTATACAATATTAGTGTAGAGAGAATATATCACGCTTTGAAAGAAATTAGAGGTAGTCAGAGGGTAACTGATCAAGGTGCAGAAGGAAAATATCAAGCATTAGAAAAATATAGTGTTGATTTAACAAAATTAGCTAGAGCAGGGCAACTTGATCCAGTTGTTGGTAGAGAAAAAGAGATTCAAAGAGTGATTCAAACACTTACTAGAAGAACAAAAAATAATCCTGTAATTATTGGCGATGCTGGAGTTGGTAAAACAGCTATAGTGGAAGGTCTTGCTCAAAGTATAGTTATTGATGATGTTCCTGAATCTTTAAAGAACAGAAAACTACTCAAATTAGAGATGGCGTCTTTGCTTGCAGGTGCAAAATTTAGAGGAGAATTTGAAGAAAGATTGACTGCTGTTATGGATGAAATAAGAGCAGCGTCTGGTGAAATTGTTCTATTTATTGATGAGATTCATATAGTGGTTGGTGCTGGAGGCGCAGAAGGGGCAATAGACGCTGCAAATATGATGAAGCCGGCACTTGCTAGAGGGGAAGTTCAATTAATTGGGGCTACAACTCCAGAAGAATATAGAAAATATATAGAATCTGACAAGGCGCTAGAAAGAAGATTCACTCCAGTTAATGTAGATGAGCCTGATCAAGAAGTAGCAATAGAAATGTTGAAAATACTTAGGCCAAGATATGAAAAACATCATAAAATTCAAATTACTGATTCTGCCCTTGAAGCTTCAGTTAATTTAAGTGCAAGATATATCACTGAAAGATACCTACCCGATAAGGCTATTGATCTAATAGATGAGGCGGCAGCTAAACTTAGGATTAACTCTGAATCATTACCGTCAAATATAAAAGATTATGATGACCAAATAAAAAATTTATTAGACAAAGAAGAGGCTGCATCTGGAAGAAATGATTTTGAAGCAGCAGCAAAAATAAAATCTGAGAGATTAGGATTGCATAAAGAGATGATTTCAGAAGATAGCAATGAAGAAATTGATAAGAACAGAATCGTAGACTCTGAAAGTATAGCCACATTAATAGCCGAAAGGACTGATATTCCTGTAGCAAGATTAGTAGAAAAAGATAAGGAGAGACTTTTAAATTTAGAAGATAGACTTCACCAAAGGTTGGTTGGTCAAGATGATGCAGTTATAGCACTTTCTAATGCTATTAGAAGGCAAAGATCTGGCGTTAGTGATCCTAAAAGACCAGTTGGAACATTTATATTTTTAGGTCCTACAGGTGTTGGTAAGACAGAGTTAGCAAGAGCATTAGCCGAGAGTTTATTTGATGATGAGGATAATATGGTTAGGATCGACATGTCCGAATATATGGATAAAGGGTCATCTACAAGATTAATTGGAGCCCCTCCTGGCTATGTTGGCTATGATGATGCTGGCCAATTAACTGAAGCTGTAAGAAAAAGACCTTTTAGAGTTATATTATTTGATGAAATAGAAAAAGCTCATCCAGATGTAATGAACCTTTTATTGCAATTACTTGATGATGGAAGACTAACTGATGGTCATGGAAGAACAGTAAACTTTAGGAATACAGTAATAATTATGACAAGTAACTTGGGCTCATCTCATATTGCAAAAGAATCTATAGGATTTTCAGGATCAAAAAGCGAAATTCAAAATAGGAAATCAAAAGTAGAAGATGCTTTAGTAGATCATTTTAGGCCTGAATTTCTAAATAGAGTAGATGAAACTATTATTTTTGATTCATTGACGCATGAAGAACTATCATCTATAGCATTGATTGTGATGAATAAGTTTATTGATAGAGTAAAAAAATTAGGAATTGAGATGAAAATTTCTAAAAAAGCATTAAATTGGCTAGTAGAAAATGGATTTGATAAAACATATGGAGCAAGACCTCTTAAAAGGGTAGTTCAAAGAAGTATAGAAAATGAGTTTGCCAAGAAAATGCTATCAGGTGAATTTATTGATGGAGATTCAGTTTCAATTAACGTAAAAAAAGCAGCCTTATCAATTGATAAAGAAAAGAATGTTGCTAAAAAGAAAGCTGAAGTTAAGACTAAGTAAGATATAAATTCTTTAATTTAATTATGGTAATATTTGGTTGTGGATTTAAATCAAAATGAAAACCAGTTAACTGCAGCTGTCCTACTATGTGCTGGCAGTAGTTCTCGGATGAAAGGAATTGATAAACCTACCTCGGTTATTGATGGTATTCCAATATTTGTTAAATCCCTTAAAAAGTTCAATAATTCAAACTTATTTTCAAAAATTATTGTAGTTGCTTCAGATGACAATATATCAACTATAAAAAAAATCCTTAAAGACTATAGTTTAGATGGAGAAGTGATGTTAGGAGGCGAAAGAAGGCAAGATTCTGTATCGATTGCAATAGATCATCTTGCTAAATTTTCTATTGAAAAAGTTGCAATTCATGATGCAGCAAGGCCGCTTTTTTTAGATTCAATTTTAGTTAAAGGTATAAGATTATTAAATGAAAATGATGCAATTATACCTGTCATTCCAATTCAAGATACGGTTAAGAAAGTTAAATTGGATCAAGTTATTAAAACTATAAATCGTGATGAGTTATTTAGATCTCAAACACCTCAATTTTTTAATTTTGAAATTTTAAAAAAATGTATTTTAAAAACTTCCAAAAAAATGATTTATACTGACGAATCCGAATTATTAGAGATAAATGGATTTAAAGTAAAGTGTATAGAAGGAAATATAGAAAACCAAAAAATAACAACTCCTGACGATATAAAGTTCTTAAAAATTTTTAATAGTGATTCAAATTTTAAAACTGGTGTTGCAGCTGATGTACATAGATTAGTCAAAGGAGATACCCTAGTTTTAGGGGGGATAAAAATTCCATATAACAAAAGACTCGATGGTCATAGTGATGCCGATGTAGTTTTGCATGCTGTCTCTGATTCAATTTTTGGTGCAATAGGACATGGCGACCTAGGCAAGCATTTTCCATCTAATCAAAAAAAATGGAAAAATGTTTCTTCTGAAATTTTTCTAAAAAAAGCAATCGAATTAATGAATGAGTTAAATTTAGAAATTTTTCATATTGATATCCAAATTATTATTGAGCAGCCTAAATTATCAAATTTATTAGTTAAAATTGAAAAAAACATATCAAATTTACTAAACTTAGATATTGAAAAAATAAACTTAAAAGTAACTTCTACTGACAATATGGGTTTAATAGGGTCTGGAGATGCTATTGGAACTTTATGTGCTGTTACATTGAAAGAGACTAATGATTGAAATTTATGACTCATTTTCTAGAGAATATAAAAAATTAAAATCTCCTAATAAAATTAATTTATATGTATGCGGGATAACTACTTCAGATTATTGTCATTTAGGTCATGCTTTTTCTTCTATTACATTTGAAGTTTTGGATAGATTCCTGTCTTATGAAGGATTTGATGTATATAGAGTACAAAATTTTACAGATGTAGATGACAAAATTTTAAACAAATCAATTGAAGAAGGCACATCTATGAAAGAAGTTTCTGAAAAATATACTAAGGCTTTTTTTGACGATATGGATGCACTTGGAGTAAAAAGGGCTTCAGTTTACCCTAAAGCTACAGAAGAAATAAAAAATATTATTTCATTTATATTAGAACTAGAAAAAAAGGAATTAACCTACATTAAGAATGAAAGTGTTTATTTTAAGACAAACAAATTTAAAGATTACGGGAAGCTTAGTGGAAGAAAAATAGAAGATGCAAAGTCAGGAACAAGAGTAAATATTGATTTAGAAAAGAAATCCCAAGAAGATTTTGCTTTATGGAAATCAGCAAAAAAAGATGAGCCAGGTTGGGAGTCGCCATGGGGATTAGGAAGGCCGGGATGGCATATTGAGTGCAGTTCTATGGTAATTAATACTATAGGAGAAACAGTTGATATCCACGGAGGAGGGATAGATTTAATTTTTCCTCACCATGAAAATGAAATAGCTCAAAGTGAATCTTTAACTGGAAATAAGTTTGCAAATATATGGATGCATAATGGAATGGTTAAGCTTTCGGGAGAGAAGATGAGCAAGTCTCTTGGAAACCTTATTACAGTAAAAGGAGCTTTAAAAAAATTTGATTCTGATCAAATAAGAATGTGGATTCTTTCGTCTCATTACAGGAGCCCATTGATTTATTCCGAAGAATTAATTTCCAGTCAATCTAAGCCATTATCTCGAATAAAAGAATCACTTAAAGAGGTGAAAAATAATAATTCAGAAAAGACAGATTATAAAAAAGAAAAAGATATTTTCATAAATGCTTTGTCCTCTGATTTAAATACTCCAGTAGCACTTTCTCAGGTGCTTGTTTTATCTAAAAAAATAAATTCTGGCAATAATAAAGGTCAAAATACTTCTGAGGCAAGAGAAACTTTAAATTCAATGCTTTCTGTACTTGGTTTGTGCCAAAATATGGATGAGCAAAAAAAAGATATCAATGACGAATATATAAAAGATCTGATTAAAAAAAGAGAATATTATCGAGATAATAAAGAGTTTGATAAGTCTGATCAGATTAGAGATGAATTATTAGAGAAAGGTGTAAAATTAATTGATAAGTCGAATGGAATTACTGATTGGGAATTAATTTAGAATCTAACATTTAATACAGCAACAACAACAAAAATTACCGCAAGCACAATTGTTCCTCTAAATAGAAGCCTCTCAAACCCTCTTCTAACCCTGAAAGAACTTTCGGCTTGCCCAAACAGAGCAGTCCCAGTTCCTCTAACTTGTAAAAGTATTATTGCTATTAAGGCCAAAGAAATTATTATTTCAATTACTGTAAACATTATTTATTTATTATATCCATTATTACGTTCGCAAGTTTATCAGAGTCATGATGTCCTTTAAAGTCAGTATTCATCAAGTCTTCTAAAATTATCTCCCCCCATTCCTCTTTTAAGTTACCAATTTCAACACATTTACTTGTTGGAAAACCTTTACCTAAATTTCCTATATTATTATTCACAATTATGTAATCTAAATTGAAAGACTCGGCCCTTTTAGTAAAATAATCTTCTTCTTTTAGCAAGTTAATCGCTCTTACATTAGGGTCAGTGTTAATCAGTCGTGAGGAGGCGTTATTACAATAATCTAGCAGTGTTTGCACGTGATCGCATGCATCAAAGTCAGTAGTTTCTCCCAATTGTGTAGCTATATTGCAGACATATATTTTTTTTGCAGAAGAAATTTCTACAAAATGTGCAATTTCAGGGACAAGAAAATTAGGTATTATGCTAGTATATAATGAGCCTGGACCTATCACAATGTAATCTGCAATCATAATTTCCTCTATAGCTTTTTGATTAGCAAATGGAGTCCAAGACCATCCACCTTCTAATCCGCGTTCCTTGTTAGGAAGAGGATTAAGATTTAACTTTTTTATACCTGAATAATTTTTTTGAATATTTGACTCTCCATTAATTGTAGAGCCGTCTTTCATTTCTGCCGATAAGTTAATCTGGTCGAGGGTTGAGGGTATTAATTGGCCTTTTACATTTAAAATCTTGCAAGATTCTTCGAGTGCCTCTTCAAAACTACCCGTAATTTCTTCCATAGCAAGTATAAAAAGATTACCAAAAGAATGACCAGATAACGGATCATTCCCTTCGAACCTATGTTGAAATAATTTTTGTAGTATTGGCTCAGTATCTGACAAGGCTACCAAACAATTCCTAAAATCTCCCGGAGGCAATATTCCAAACCCTTCTCTTAATCTTCCAGAACTCCCCCCATCGTCTGTTACAGAAATTATTCCAGAAATATCTAAATCTTTATTTCTAAGTCCTCTAAATAAAGTAGATAGACCTGTTCCGCCGCCTATCCCAAGAACTTTTGACTTTTTATCTTCAGGTTGTTCAGAGGGAGCAGCAGGTATCTCTTCTATTTCTTTTCGCGTTAATTTATTCTTTCCCATTATTATTTACTTTTTAATTGTATGATTATCTCAGTTTCAGCAGAGTTTGGATTAGCGGTTCCTTTAGATTGTTTCATTACTTGTCCAATCAGAAATCTAACCGCAGTTTCTTTTCCATTTTTATAGTCATCTACTGCTGCTTGATTAGATTCAATTGCGCTTCTTACAATATCTGAAAGTTGGCCAGAGTCTTCAATTTTTTGAAGACCTCTTGATTTAGAAAGGCTTTCTGCATCTTCATTTGATAAGTAGATTTCTGATAATAAATCTTTGGCCGTATTTTTATTTATTTTATTTTTTTTAACTAGCGTAATTAATTTTCCAAAATTTTCTGGAGAAATTTTCATTTTTTCTAATTCGTCATCTTTTTGGGCATTCGAGATAGCATTTAAGTCAACATTTATCCAATTAGCTACGTATTTACCATCTAACTCATTAGATGAATCAATCACTTTATCAAAAAAATCAGCCTTTTTTTGATTAGAGACTAATATTCCAGCATCATATGAAGATAGATTTAAATCATTCTCATATCTTTCTTGCTTCTCTTCGGGTAGTTCTGGCAAGGTTTCTTTTAGTGAATTTATAAATTTTTCAGTTATTTTAATTGCTGGTATATCTGGTTCTGCAAAATAACGATAATCATGAGCATCTTCTTTTGATCTTTGAGGGATACTTTTTGATCCAACATCATCCCAACCTCTTGTTTCTTGTACTATTCTCTCCCCATTATTCACAGCTTTTTCTTGGCGTAAAATTTCATAATCTATTGCTCTTGCAACTGCTTTTATCCTGTTCATGTTCTTTATTTCAACTTTTTCATTAAGTTTTTCTGACCCTTTTTCTCTGATACTTACATTAGCATCACATCTAAAGCTACCTTCCTCCATATTTGCTGTCCCTATTCCAAGATATCTAACAATTGATTGTAATTTTATTAGGTAACTTTCAGCTTCTTCTGATGATCTAAAATCAGGTTCAGTAACTACTTCTAAAAGGGGCATACCCGAACGATTTAAATCCATAAAAACAGAATCATTGAGTTCATTGTGAATTAATTTCGCAACGTCTTCCTCCATATGGACCCTATTTATTCTTATTTTAGATTTTATTTCTGATGATTTAGTCTCAATATTTACTTCTCCGCTTATAGCAATTGGCATATCAAACTGAGATATTTGATATCCTTTCATTAAATCAGGGTAAACATAATTCTTCCTATCGAACTTTGTTACATCAGATATTTTGCATCCTAATGACAATCCAAGTTTAATCGCTGACTTAACAGCTTCTAAGTTAACTGAAGGAAGAGAACCTGGTAATCCTAAGCATACTTCGCATACTAAACTATTAGGCTCCATTTCTTGGTAAGATCCAGAGCATGCGCAAAACATCTTACTGTTTGTATTTAGTTGAACATGGACTTCTAATCCAATAATAGGTTCGAACGACATTAGAACATTATACTCCATTTTCATAAAAATTAAGATAGAATTAAGAAGTATGATAAATAATAAAAATTAATGAAGACAGGAATTAAAAATGGCATCCGATAATAATTCTATATCTCGTGAGACGAAATTAGAGGATAAAGAATATAAATGGGGTTTTACAACTGATGTTGATACAGAAGTAGTACCCAAAGGCCTTGATGAAGAGATTATTAAAGTAATTAGCAAAAAAAAATCAGAACCTAAGTGGTTATTAGATTGGCGTCTTAAGGCTTACAAGCATTGGGTGAGCCAGGATAAGAAGGAAGGCGAGCCTGAATGGGCAATGGTCGATTATCCAAAAATTGATTATCAAGATATTCATTATTATGCTGCACCAAATTCTTCTGATGCACCTAAATCTCTAGAAGATGTTGATCCGGAGATGCTAGAAGCATTTGAGAAATTAGGGATTCCTTTAGAAGAGAGAGCTCAACTTGCTGGAGTTGCAGTGGATGCAGTTTTTGATAGCGTTTCTGTTGCAACAACTTATGAAAAGCAATTAAAAGAATTAGGGATTATTTTTTGCTCATTTAGTGAGGCAGTAAAAAATCATCCTGATTTAGTTGAGAAATATTTGGGTAGTGTTGTGCCATATTCTGATAATTATTTTGCCAATTTGAATTCTGCCGTGTTTTCAGATGGCTCATTTATTTATGTTCCTCCGGGAGTTAGGTGTCCAATAGAATTAATGACTTACTTTAGAATAAATACTGCTGATACAGGTCAATTTGAAAGAACCCTTATTGTTGCAGATAAAGATTCTTATGTTAGTTATCTTGAAGGGTGTACTGCTCCTATAAGAAAAAGTAGCCAACTACATGCAGCAGTAGTAGAACTTGTTGCATTAGAAAATGCTGAAATAAAATATTCTACTTTGCAAAATTGGTACCCAGGAACCAAAGAAGGGGTTGGTGGAGTTTATAATTTTGTGACAAAAAGAGGAAAATGTTCTGGCAAAGGTTCCAAAATCAGTTGGACTCAAGTAGAAACAGGATCTGCAATTACTTGGAAATACCCGAGTGTTATACTTCAGGGAGATGACTCTATAGGTGAATTTTATTCAGTTGCTCTTACTAATAATCATCAGCAGGCTGATACCGGAACTAAAATGATACATATTGGTAAAAATACAAAGAGCACTATAGTGGCAAAAGGTATTTCGGCTGGCAAAGGAAATAACACTTATAGAGGTCAAGTAAAAGTTCTTCCTTCAGCTGATAATGCTCAAAATTTTACCCAATGTGATTCTTTACTTATAGGTGATAAATGTGGTGCTCATACTGTTCCCTATATAGAAGTAAAAAATCCTTCAGCTAAATTAGAACACGAGGCATCTACGTCTAAAGTAAGTGACGATCAACTTTTTTATCTAATGCAGAGAGGTCTTGATGAAGAAGAGGCTCATCACATGATAATAACTGGTTGGAGTAAAGAAGTTTTCAAAGAACTCCCATTCGAGTTTGCTGTTGAAGCTGGTCAATTATTAAAAGTTAGTTTGGAGGGTGCAGTTGGCTAAAAAAATGTTAATAATAAAGAACTTAAATGCCTCAGTTTCAGAAACTGGAGAAGAGATATTGAAAGGGGTGAGTTTAGAAATTGGCAGTGGAGAAACCCATGTGATTATGGGCCCTAATGGCGGAGGGAAAAGTACACTTGTTAACGTGATTGCAGGAAGAGATAGTTATCAGGTTGATTCAGGTTCAATTCAATTTAAATCTCAAGATTTATTAGATATGACTATTGATGAAAGAGCTAGGAAAGGAATCTTTTTAGCCTTCCAATATCCTTCCGAAATACCTGGTGTAAGGCCATGGCAGTTCGTTAAAGCAGCAGTTGACGCAAAAAGAAAAGATAGTGGAGATTCTGAGTTGTCTGTAAGAGAATTTTCAAAAATTTATGATAGAAATCTTAAAGAAATTAATATTAGTGAAGATCTTATGAAAAGGTCTTTAAATGAAGGTTTTTCTGGGGGAGAAAAGAAAAGAAATGAAATATTTCAAATGATGATGCTTGAACCAAACCTTGCATTGTTAGATGAAACTGACTCGGGGCTTGATGTTGACGCTTTAAAAGCAGTCGGGGATGCAGTAAATAAGATGAGAGACCCTGAAAGATCTTTCCTAATCGTTACTCATTATCAAAGATTATTGAATCATATAAAACCTGATTTTGTTCATGTTTTAATAAATGGAAACATTGTTCAATCTGGAAATTATGACTTAGTCAAAAAAATTGAAACAGACGGATACGAAAGTTTTGGATGAGTTATAAAGATCATTATAAAAAACTAATAGAAGACGAACTTAAAAGTAATAAAAACTATTATTTTATGAGAGCTGTTTCTCCTGGGGTAGACTATTTTATTGAAAATGGATTCCCATTGAATAAAAAGGGTAATGAGAGATGGAAATATCTTGATTTAAGAAATGTAACTAGTTCTAATTTTATAAAAAGTATTTATGAAGAGAGGATAGCTACTAATTTTGATTCAGTTTTAGAAAAATTAGCGCCAGCCGGAATTAATATAGTAGAAGATGAGATTTTAGTAGTAGGTGATAATGATAATCATTTATCCGGGGCAAATTTTATTGAACCACAAGGTATAGGTGCTTCAAGCCCTTCTAAAACAGTTATTGGTGAGATAGCTGATCCTGAAGAAGATGGTTTTATTGCATTGAATGCAGCGGTTGCCGATATAACAAGTTTTTGGATTAATGAAAAATTTTCTGAAAAAGCCCTTAATATAGTATTTGCAGGGCAAAGCCAAAATGAGAGATTAACTACTGAGAGAATGTGTATAAAAATACATTCGAATACAGAAGTTACAATAAATGAGATTCATTTTGATTCGAATTTTAATACTTTAAATATACCTGTTTTAGAAATATATCTAGATAAAGATTCAAAATTAATACACAACAAGGTTATATTGGGTTCTGAAAAAGATATGAATTTTAACTTCACTAGAGTCTTTCAGGAGGAAGGAAGTTATTATAAAAATGTTTCTTTTTGTCATGCCCCATCTCTTGGTTCAAATGATATAAAAGTTGTTATGGGTGGAGAGAATAGCGAGTGTGATCTTAGAGGAATATATTTCACTAATAACAAAGCTCAATTTAATACTCATGTCACGGTCGATCACTTAGTGCCAAATTGTAAAAGTAACCAATTTTATAAAGGAGTGCTTTCTGACGAGTCAAAGGCTGTTTTTAGCGGAAAAATATTTGTTGAAAAGGATGCTCAAAAAACATATGCAACCCAAAAGGATTTAAATTTATTAATGTCAAAAGGTGCGGAAATTGACACTAAACCTAGTTTAGAAATTTATGCAGATGATGTTGAGTGTTTTCATGGAGCTACAGCTGGACATGTAGATGAAAGTACATTGTATTACATGATGTCTAGGGGTATTGAAAAGGAAATAGCTACTCAAATGCTTGTCAGAGGTTTCGTAGATGAAATCATTTATGAAATTTCTGATGAAAAAATAAGGAATTTTGCTTCTAATAAAACTGAATTAATATTACCTAATTTATCTTTTAAATAAAATGAATATACAAAAAATTAGAGAAGATTTTCCAATACTAAAAACTAAAGTCAATGGTAATGATTTGATTTACCTTGATAATGCCGCTACATCTCAAAAACCTAAAGTAGTAGTAGATTCTTTGGTTGATTATTATGAGAAATATAATTCTAATGTCCACAGAGGGGTTCACACCTTAAGTGTTAAGGCTACTGATGAATATGAGAAATCAAGAACTAAAGTTAGAGAACTTATAAATGCTGATAGAGATGAAGAAATAATTTATACACGTAATGCGTCTGAATCACTGAATTTAATTGCATATAGTTGGGGAAGTAAAAATATTAACTCAGGGGATGATATTTTTATAACACCTTTCGAGCATCACTCAAATATAGTTCCATGGCAAGAATTATGTAAAAACAATAAAGCAAACTTAAAATATATCCCTTTGAACGAATCTGGAGATGTTGATTTAGATAAACTAAAATCTATGATTGGGAACAAAACAAAACTTATTTCTGTTACTCATATGTCAAATGTTCTTGGGACTTTACTTCCTGTAAAGGAAATAATCGAGATATCCAAATCTACACCTGCAATTACTGTAATTGATGCCTGTCAAAGTGTTCCTCATATGCCAGTTGATGTAAAAGATTTAGATTGCGACTTCCTTTGTTTTTCTGGACATAAAATGCTTGGGCCAACAGGCATAGGTGTGCTTTATGGAAAGTTTGATATTTTAAATAGAATGCCTCCATTTCTTTTTGGAGGAGATATGATTAGTGAAGTCTCATATGAAGATGCAAAATGGAATGAGCTCCCTTATAAATTTGAAGCAGGTACACCTAACATAGCCGATGCAATCGCATTAGGAGTTGCATGTGAATATTTACAGAATATTGGAATGGAAAATGTATGGAACCATGAAGTAGAGATTGGAGACTATATCTTTAACAAATTTAAATCATTAAATAATTTTGAAATATTAGGATATAAATCAAAAGAAAAAAGGGGAGGAGTAGTTTCATTTAGTCATAACAAAATTCATCCGCATGATATCGGAAGTGGACTAGATAGGTTTGGTATAGCAATTAGAACAGGACATCATTGTGCTATGCCTTTAGTGAGAAGTTACGACATAGTTGCTGCATCTAGAGCCAGTGTCTATATTTATAACACTAAAGAAGAAATAGATATTTTTGTTAACCGCCTATTAGAAGTTGAGGAGTATTTTAAATAATGAGTGAGTTGTCAGATTTTGATGATATGTATCAAGAGGTAATTATAGATCATTATAAAAATCCTAGAAATTCAAAAAAATTATCTGGAAAATATGATGAGACCAAAGCTCATAATCCATTTTGTGGAGATGAAATAGAACTTCAATTGATGATTTCTGATGATGGAATAATTGAAAATATCAGTGTTACAGGAAGAGGTTGTGCTATAAGTCAGTCTTCTGGCTCATTGATGAGTGATTCTATTCATGGAAAATCAGTCGAGGAAGCCAGGAACATAAATCTAAATATTAGATCAATGCTTAAAGATGAGGAGTTATCTGATGAAGATTTAGATGCTCTTGGTGATTCCTATGCCATTGAGGGAGTTAAGAAGTTTCCTGTAAGAATTAAGTGTGCACTTCTTTCATGGGCAGCTTTAAAAGATTTAACTGATAGATATTAATAAGGTTTATTTATCTTAGGTGAATCATCATCATTAGATTCCCCCGACCTTAATTTATTAAAGTCCTCTTCTATCTTTTGACCTAAAAATGATGCATCACTTCCATGCAAAACAAATCTAGAACCTAAATTTAAAGAAAGGTTGCTTTCTTGCATTGTTGCATGATGAATCATGACTGGAATCGAATGATTTTCAGATATACGTATTATTTTTTTTAGTGCTTCGATGTATAAATCAGAATCTTTTTCATCAGGAATCCCCATTGATGTTGTTAAGTCATTAGGTCCTACAAATATTCCATCAATTTTTTCAACAGATTTTATCATTTCTTCAAGATTATCCATAGCAGGCACACTTTCTATCCCCAATATAAAAATTTTATCTTTATTTCTATTTCTTAAATAATCTTCAGATTTCTTACTTGGGAATTCACCTGTGTTGAGAGCTCTTTCCAAGTATTCTCCTTTTAATGGGTTAAAGTAAGTCCTTCCAAACGAAAGTTTAAGTTCATCGATATTCTCTGTGTAAGGAACTAGTATTCCATCGGCACCTGCATCAATCATTGCGCCAGCTACTTCTGGGTTGGGAGAAGTAATTCTTACGATGCTAGTGATTTCTTTAGATCTTAATGCCGAAGTTAATTCATTAATTTCTAATCTTGTTCTAGCTGCGTGCTCTGCTTCAATTACAACATAATCTATAAATTTTGGATTCAACATTTGAATAAGTCTTGTTCCTTGAATCCCCCATAACATAGTTCCGTAAACGTTCCCGCCAGAACTAAGAGTCTTCTTTAATTTATTAGGTAGCACTTTAACCTCCGTAGATATAAAATAAATATATAATAAAAAATCTTAGTAATCAAAAATATATATCTTACTATTTTATATATATATATAGTTATAAATTAAATTAATAGTAATAAAATATGGAAAATACTATAGAACAAAGAAATGAAGTTTTTTTAGCAGAAAGATCTCAAAGATTCTTTGCTTTTTTTATTGATGCGATTTTTTCGTTTGGAGTTAACTTCATAATTCCATTATTTTTATCATTTTTTTCAATTATGTCTCCAAATGTTTTGTCAATAATTAGTTTATTAATAGTAATTATTATTCAAGGAAATTTTTTAATCAAAGACGGACAAACTATTGGAAAAAGATTAATTTCTATAAGAATTATTGATTCTAATACTCTTGAAATACCTAGTATAAAAAATATTTTTATTATTCGTTATTTGTTGGTTTGGCAAGTACCAAATTTATTAAGTATTTTTTTTATTAATGCAAACAATTTTGAGTTAAGTTCATCTAATCCATCATTTACTACTTCTGAGAGTATAATTTCATTTATAGCACTCATGGTTCTTGTTCAGACTTTATTAATATTTAAATCCGACAGAAGGTGTGGGCATGACATTTTGTCTGGAACAGTAGTAGAAAAAATAGAGCCTAATAAATTAGATCCCAGGATATTTAGACCATAAATTAGTTTTTGATATCAGCAAGTATTTTTTTTAGTTTGGTATAAGTTGTTTTAGTTTCTTCATTCTCATCCCAAGGTATTATATTTTTTTCATCTGGGTCATCCAATACATTAAACATTCTACCGTCTGAGTATAATTTCCATTTTTTTTCTCTTACGAATTCAGAAACAGGCCTTTTAAGCCTCGGGCTATTCGGGTCAAAATAAAAATATATCCATTCTCTTGGATTGCCCTTATCTCCTCTAATTTGAGGGTAAAAAGATCTTCCGTCAGTTATATCATTATGCTGAATATTACTAATTTCTAACATTGTAGGTAGAAAGTCTGATGCATCTACAAGATCATCAATTACTATTCCTTCGGGAATAATATTTGGCCAATTGCATATTAATGGAACATGTGTTCCAGTATCACTTGTAAGTCCTTTTCCTCCAATAATCTCTTTGTCACCCATCATAGAAATAATTCCTCTAGTTGTTCCATTATCACCTGCATATATTATTAAAGTTTCATCTTGCAAATTAAGTGATTCTAGTTTTGATACTATCCTTCCAATTACTTTGTCATGGTATTCAACCATATCTTTATAGAACTTTGGGTCATCATCCCAATTTTCTAGTTCATCGAATGTTTTTCCGCCTAAAGTTTTATTAGACGGGGGCTCAAATAGTTTATATTCTTCGCTGTCAGGCGTAGGTTCTTTGGGGTCATGGGTTAAAGTCATGGGAAAGTAAATGAAAAATGGATCATCCTGATTTCTTTCAATAAAATTATTTATATATTCAGAAAATATATCATCACCATATTCTCCTTTTGTGTTTTTTAAGTATTCACCATTTTGGTAGATTATTGGATCTTTGTATCTAGATCCTTTCTCTTCAGTTTGGTGAGCATGCCATACGCAATATTCATCAAAACCCGCATCTTCAATTTTTTGGCCTTTATTTCTATCTTCAGGTTTTTCATCAGGCGGGTTATAAGAATACAGTTGCCACTTTCCAGCTATACAAGTTTTATACCCATTTTCTGAGTATATATGACCGAATGTTCTTTCTTTAGGATCCATTAATCCAAAACCAATATAATTTCTAAAATTATATTTTCCAGACATCAACTGCACTCTGGTTGGTGTGCAAAGAGGTTGAACATGAGCATTATTAAACCTGGCCCCCTTATTAGCTAAATTATCTAAAACAGGCGTTTTATATGAAGTTCCTCCATAGCAACCTAAAGTTTCATATCCAAGATCATCTGATAAGATTAAAATTATATTTGGTTTTTTATTCATAGGATGAAAAATTATTTTTTATTTAATAATATTTATAGAGGGAATTTGTTTATATGTCTATAGAAATTGGTGATAAGTGTCCTGATTTTGAATTGATAAATACTTCAGGAGCCATAAAGAAACTGAATGATTATACTAAAAAACTATTAGTTATTTATTTTTACCCCAAAGATAACACCCCTGGGTGCACTAAAGAATCTTGTAAATTCAGAGATATTTATTTTGAACTAAAAGAATTGAACTGTGAAGTTATAGGTATAAGTGCTGATAATAATGACTCTCATGTGAATTTTTCAAATAATTTTAGTCTAAATTTTGATTTACTATCTGATGTTGATTATCGAATCTCGAAAGAATTTGGCACATTTTTCGTAAGTGATCAGTTTGGCAATTCAATCAAGAGGGAAACTTATCTTGTTGATGAAACTGGCATTGTCATAGAAGCGTGGAAAGATATTAATGATCCAGAAAATCATCCCCTTGATGTACTTGGATTCGTACAAAATAGGGTAAAAACATAATATATAATTAAGAAAGGATTCATTATGATAAAGTTTTTAACTAGCCCGCCATTTCTTATCGCTTGTTTGATAGTAGCAATTATTCTTGTGATAGCTATAGCTACGGGCGGTAGATAACACAAGATTAATTCAATTTATCTAATAACTTAACTAAATCACTTACTTCTTTTGGAGAAAAAGAACTTAGTTTTTCCTTAGAATAATTATTATTTAAATAATTTTTTACTTTTTCTATATCCCTGCCAAAATTTAAAAAAGAGTTAATTTCTTCAATATCTAAATTTGAAATTGAGGATATTTTATTTAAGTCGCCCTCAAAATTTTCATTCAGATATTTAATAGCCAGTGCTTTATCCTCATTATTCAGCATATCTTCAAGACTTGTATAACATAAAGCAATAGCAACTACTTCTGACTTATCTGCAGGGCCATTTATCACTCCGCAAAAAATTGAGTTGCTCTTAACCTTTCTTGCAGCTAAAAACCTTTTAACTCCAAGTATAAGTGTATATTCATCATTTTCCAGGGAAACAATTATAGGTCTAGACAAACCTTTTTCTTTAATATCAGCAACAATATCATCTATGTCATTACCATCAATTGAATCATCATTAATATTAGATGTATTAATTTTTTCTAGAGAGATGTTTTTAAATTCTTGAATTTCTTTCATTATCAAACATTATAAAGAATTTACACAAAAGAAAAACTCTCACTCATTGCTGAGTGAGAGTATCCTCCCGA
>CESD01000243.1_pt1 | contig 26914 bp, 27 predicted proteins | sample 531191 | NCBI WGS metagenome assembly CESD01 (sample SAMEA2622021, study PRJEB7988) | marine metagenome | biome: marine biome (ENVO:00000447); feature: deep chlorophyll maximum layer (ENVO:xxxxxxxx); material: "saline water (ENVO:00002010), including plankton (ENVO:xxxxxxxx)" | depth 188 m
TTAGCAGTACCAAACGCAATCTTGTCTAGTTGCTCTTCATGATACTCAGCAAATGATCTCTCATCTGCTAGTTCTCTCTCATGATGTCTAATTGCTTGATGCTTGAAGTTTAAATCTAATGCTTTGCATAGATCGTTAGCCCAACCTTGTACTCTTTCTTCGAGTGTTGCAGGTGCGGTTGCTACTGTCATGTGTCTCCTGAGTGTTGTATACTATAAGTATACAGCATTTTCTATACAAATGCAACACCTGTAACCAGTTTGTCAACTGACACACTACTCATCATCCCAATCATCATCCCAATCTAATTCTTCTACACCATCACCCCACATATTTTCATAACAATCCGCATCTTCCTCATCCCATATTGCAAGATGATGATTTAAAGTGCGTGTACCTAGCAAAGATTTGAATGCAATGGTGGAATCACCCTCGTTCATACAGAAACCACGCTTCAACCACTCTGTAATTTCATGTTCTGGGTATGCATCTATCATCATAGTGACTAACTCCTCGAACTTATCACGTTCTAAGAGCTTATACTCATTCCATGGTAAACCTACATTCTCTTGCCAACAGGGTATATACCCATCACGGAGCTCCATCATCGTTCAAACACCTCAATTTTACCCTCAATATACTGGTGTGCATAGTTGATTAGTTCATCTTCTAGTGACATAGGTTCATTAGTAAATTCAATCAGGTATCCTGGTTTCTCAAATTCTAGCACATCAAAATCATTTTTCAAGCGTCGAGGTGCACCCATGGGTAATTTCATGTTACCAAATGTAGCATTCTCCGTGGCAATGAATATGGAATCAGGGTTGATAGGCATGAAGTGCATAGTATTATCTACCTTCTGCACATGTCTGCGTAGATTAGGTATCTCTGAAGCATCAGGATTGATACCAACACAGAGAGCACCACCATCTTTCGTCAATGATGTGAACCTAGTAACTCCAGATATGCGAAAACTTACGTTAGTGCCAGGCTTGTAACGTAAGTAATGCGGATGTCTTGCTGTTTCACTCATCCATATACCATCAGTAAACAGTAAACATCTACTATGCATATAGAAATGAGATAGGAATTCAGTAGGGAATTCCATCCAATCAGGTACTAACTGCCTGACCATCTCAATGTGATGTTGTTTGATATATGTTTTATGATCTTCTGGGTCATCACCAAAGAATTTAAACCCTTGAGGACAACCTCTATGATATAGAACTGTAAGATCTTCAAATGAATCAGTTACAGTGTATTCAATACTCATCTATCAATAATTTCAATAAGTCCGTCTTCTACTTGTTGTAACCATGTCCTTGCAAATTCTGCAACATCGGGTTCTTCTCTTGTAAATTCAACTAACAATGTAGGTTTATCTACTGTTATTTGAACTGTATGCTCAACTGATACTGGATATGGAAAATGTTGTAATAATTTCTGTTTATGAAACCAACAATCGTGCATTGCTATTATTATACTACCTTTTCCTGTTGGTGTAAAGGCTCCACTCTCCTCATAAAAATGCACTCTTCTGTTAGTTGCATGTAAATCTTCATAACCTTGACATGATGCGATACCATGTTCCTCTTGAGATACCATCCTCGCAAGACCACAAAATCTAAAATGAGTATATGCTCCGTTATGATAAAGCAATGATCGGTGTGCAGGTCTTAAACTGTCACTCTTCCATGTGCTTCCGAACATTACTGTTCTATGATGTACTTGCAAATACTTACCACATTCCCTTACTTCATCTTCATGAGCAGCAACTATACCATTAGGATTATTATCAATATGCTCCTGTACCACATCACTCTGTGTGATTAGAGGTATTTCCTTAACTGGATCAGGATCATTACCAAATATTTTTTTACCTTGACGTGCATCAGTTGTACTGAATACAGTCATACCAAATTGTGTTATGCTTCTACCAAAAGAATAGTGTGCTATCCTTGAATCTTGTGTCTCTGCAAATTGATACATCTATTACTCCTCTGCATCTTCTTCTGCTAGTGCCTGTGTGAGTGCCTCAAATTGTAGATCAAAATCATCTTCATTATAAACGTTGATGACCTGAGTTGCATTTATAGCACCAACAACAGGATCAATATTATCTGGATTTGCCTTTGCCTGTGCTTCATGATGCTTCATCAATTCAACCATTGGAACTGATTGTTCTACATCTAGTATAGCATTGAGTGCTAGTAGACTACCAGACATATCAACTTCTTCTACTCTAGAATTTTCAACTGCAGCATAAACCATATCAGCAACTTGGAATCTCAATGGTTCCACTTCTTCTGGTTGCATATTATCAAGATCCATGATAATAGGACCATACCACTCATCATTCTTGAGTGTGCCATCATTGTAGAATACTTCAAAAGTTCTCTCTTCTGAGTCATAGTTTGTACACTTATAGGTTGGTGCTACTTCAGCATCCAATCTAAACTGTGGATCTATATTTTCAATAGCTTCGGTCATTAGTTTACCTCTGGTCCGTTAACTGTACCTTTTGTCTCATATGTTATATAGCTGACTCCATCTACTGCATTACCACGACTACCTGGTGAACCAGCAGTACCTCCACTTTGTGCATTTTGTCCTAGATTACCACCATGTCTACCTCTTTGAGCATTACATGACTGGTTCTGACCACCATTACCTCTAGCATTTGATTGTCCATTTTGACCATTAGCATCACCACTTCCACCTTGTCCACCAGGATAGCCAGCACCACCACCTCCTCCACCACCTTGTTCTTGGGAGAAGTTTTGATATGTAACAGGACATTGACTACCTTTCATACATGCTTTTTGTCCAGTGTTTTGGTAGGTGCATTGACCTCCACGGCCACCGCCACCTCCTCCACCACCACTAGCAATCTGACCACTGTTGACTACTGTAGTGGTTGTTCTACACCATAATGCACTTTGTCCATTCTGTCCATTTCCACCTGCACTATGATTGTTACTTCCATTTCCACCATTACCACCTTTACCTAAGATGCGTTTACCACCATTAACATATAAAACTACTCTAGAACCTGCAGGCATAGAAGAAATTTGCAAATATCTTTGACTTGATGCAACATATATTGCACCAATTGCAGGTGTCGTACCATTCCAAGAACCAGAATCAGCTAATGCATTAGCTAGCTTAAATCTTCTTGAAGTTGCTGCTGTAATACTACCAGTACCAGTATAATCATCATTGCTTCCCTGATTCCAGTTCAGAATATGATAACTATATGATGTATTTGCAGTTCCGTTATTATTTTGATTTAAAGTAAATTTAAAATGATATACATTATACTCTCCTACTTCTCGCCATGATCCACCTGACTTTACATGTATTTCTTCTACACTACCCCATGCATTACCTGTTTTGACCCATACGCGATCAGCATATCGCCATGACCCACCTGATTTAACTGCAACTGTACCGCCTAAACGATCAGCTGTATCATTATCATAAGGAAGACTCATAATTAATACCTAAACCAAATATCTCCATTTGAACCACCCGAAGGTGAACTTGTACTTACATATCTTCTACCATATGCGTTAGAAGATTGACCAACAGTAAATGTAACTCCACCCGTAGTTGAGTTAACAGACCCGTCGTAGAATCCTGAAGGATTAGCGAATGATGTAACACCAGTATTATTTATTGTGATAGAATTAGATCCATTTGTAATACTGATACCTGTTGAATTGCCTAGAGTTGCTTTCGCAAATCCACCCGCAGAACCTATAAGTAACTGTCCATTAGAGAGACTTGATGTATCTATACCAGTTCCACCATACTGTCTACTGATAGTGGTTGCGTTCCATGTACCTGTAGTAAGTGTACCAACAGTAGAAAGGCTACTCGCTGAGGTCATACTTCCAAGTGTACCAATAGCAGATTCTATGGTAGATCTGGTAGTATTGTCTAAAGCATCAATATTTTTTAATGTTGCAGTTCCACTTGCATCAGAGATTACATTAGATGAACCAACTGTAAGGTTATTACCGATTGTCAAACCACCTGTAAGAGACAAGTCGTTTCTTATGGTTGTAGTACCAGTAGTAGCACCAATAGTAATATTAGTACCTGCACCACCAAAATTAATTGTTGTTGCTGTGTTGTTTACGATATTGAACGTTGACTGGTTCGTTGTGATGTCACCGCCATTTACTTGAATATCACCAGTAAGAGTAATATTGTTACCACCTATGATGTTACCACCTGTAGTTAAATCACCTGTACCTATCTGGAATGTACCAGTGCCATTAATTTTTACTCCAAGTCCGTTGTTAAATTCTAAATCACCTGTACTATCACCAGTACCACTACCACCAGTAACTGACATGTTACCAGTATCAGTCAATCCAAATTTGACCCACTCACCACCAGTGTAATAGAAACCTAAGTGCCCTCCTCTGGTAATACTCTCTAATAACTTCCAGTCACCAACATCACCAACATCAGATGCAGTTGGAGCTGATCCAAATACGTCAATGTTCTTAGATGATTCGTTTGTACCACCAATAGTAATATCATCAACAGTTAACTTACTTTCAATAGATGCTTCGTTAAGTACTCTTAACTTACCTCTAACCTCAGTTTCAAGTGTATTAGATTCAACAGTGATCTTATCTCTAACAATGATCTCATCAAATGTAGGACGTAAGTTTGTAGTTTCACCAACAATTGATAAGGTAGGAGTATCAAGGTTTGCTTCCTCACCAGTAACAGAACTAATTTTAGTATTACCAATGAATAGGTCACCATTACTGTTAAGTCCAGAATAGAATGCGATACCACCTTCTTCTTTCTGTGACTGTGATATAAGTATCTCTTGTTCAGTTAGAACTCTGTTTTGTACTGAAGGTAAACCAGTTGAATAGTTACCTGGACCATAACCAACATATTCAAATGTATGGTTACCAGATCTTAGGATACTAGGTCGTCTAAGTTCAGTATCAGTTGGTGATGTTGCAACTGGAACCATCCTTAATGCTAGATCCAATTCTTCTGCTTCACCGTCTCTTGCTTCAAGAGTAATATAGTTTGCTAACTGAGGACTGTTTGGGTTACCTGCGTTAACGTAATTGTTTCTTGTCTCTTGAATAAATGCGTTAACTGATTCCTTTGTAATAGATAATGCCTTATCTTCTACTGTACCATCTGTACTTGTAACTAAACCAATAGTGGTATTACTTGCAACAGATGTTGCTGCAGCTGGATCTTCAGTTGGGTTATCTTTATCTAAGGTAGGATATAAGTCATTGATATTCTGAGAGAATGAGAATGTGTTAACACTAGCGTTAGTTGGTGAGATACTACCTTTCAATAGAGTACAGTAGTAGACACCATTTTGTATTGACTTCTTAAGTTCTTTCTCAATTTCAATATCGTAGATATAATATACTTCCCCGTATGACTGACCCGTAGGTACGTTTCTTGGTTGTACAATATAACCATTGATAGGATCTCTTGATAGAGATACAGAACTATCTACAACATAACGTATACGATATGTTCTATCACGAGAGGATCTATTATCTGGTATACGACGCATATAACCTGCACCAGTAAATAGTGAGTTATTATAGAAGTTATCATCTCCAAGATGATAATGTATACCTTCGTAACCAGTAGATGCAGGAGCTACAGATGAACCAGATGTAGCAGCAGTGACTCTTAAATACCAGTTATCAAGTGCAGTATCAAATTGTAGTGGATGATTAGGGTCACCAGGTGTATATTGTTGTGCAGTGATGTCAGTAAATACACTATCAGCTGGTGATGTACTACCATCAGGAGATATTAATGCTGCAAATATAGTTGGTACTGAAGCATTACTACTGTCTATCAATGAAACATATATCTTATCTTGTTTCCTAGCACCAATATTGAAACCTTGTAATTTATATGGAGGTTTAGTTGCTTCAGATGTATATCCATATAAGTATAATCTTGTATCAGGTGCACCTATGTTTAACCATATGATATTACCATCAGTAGCAGATCCAGATGTATGTGTCGGACCTGTTCCTGTAGATGCTGTAGTACCACCTGCAACAGTATAATATGTTTGACTATTAACTAAGACTGAGGATCCTGCAGTAAAGTTTTTACTCTGTGCCCAACTACCATTATTTCTAGTGGCATTATACTTAACTTTCTGCACATCAAATGCTACATATCCAACAGGTATTTCATTGACAGTACCTTTATATACATCAATACCAGTTCCAGTAGTACCACGATATCCTCTGTTTAGAGTCAATACGCCTGTACCAGAGTTAACAGCAGTGACTCTATATGCTTCCTGAGCATCACCTTGTATAAACTTGATATAATCATTTACTTCAATACCATGCTGATTGTTAGCTGGCGTAGGAGTCACAGTCAAATCATTTTGTGTGGCAGCAAATGTATATGCACCAGTGACACTATATGTCCTACCTAATTTCTGTGGAGGAATGATATGTGTGATCTGACCTGCTTTATCCTGAGTAAATGGTGCATTCTTAAATCCTTTTGCTCTTAACGCACATGAACCAAAGTTACTATTAGAGTTAGTAATAGATTGGTCACCACCACTAAGGGCAACGAAGTGATCAGCAAAACCAACAGCGAAAACAGATACCGCCTGAATAACTGCATCATTAGAACATTTGACATGGAAGTTTCTATAGTCTGATTTGTATATACTATCTCCATCAGTGTGGCCACCAGCACCATATGCTGATCCGTTCCACTTGATGAATGCATTGTCATCTTTCTGTAGTGATACACCAGTAAACTGAGCAACAACCATAGATTTGAATCCAGTTGCTTTAGCACCATCAGCGTGCATACCACATGTACCCCATGTTGAACGTAGGGATATGTTAAAGATATATGGTGATGAACTGTCAACGTTATCAACTTCTACTTGTACCTGTGCTCCACTAGCAGTTGGGTTACCTGCAGGTGCACCTGTACCAGGATCTTTGATAATATATCTAAACTTGGTAGGACTTACAATTTCACTAACAAAGTATGATCCATTAAACCTGTCCGCTGCAGTTCCCGTGACTCCAGAGATTAAAACGGGAGTACCAACAGATAGATTATGATTAGCTGCAGTAGTTACCTCAGCAGTTGTTGTGAATACGTTAGCATTAACAAAGTCACTAACAACAGTTGTAATATCAACAGGACCTGCGGTTTGAGGACCTACGATTCTATTCTCTTCTACTCTTGCCTGTAATTCATCAGCACTTGTAGTACCTGTAGCATCAGGAATATCTGCAAATGCTTTAGCAATCTTCTCATAATATAAATCTAAATCTTTTGTGGTAGTTAATGCATTACCATCAGTTCCTGTAAATGTTGATAATGGATTAGTTCCATCACAATACTCAAAACAACATAGTTTATGGTGAGAAAATGTTGGAGGTGATGATGCAGATGGCTGTGCAGGATCTTTATACACACCTGAGGAAGGACCATCAAAGAATGAGAACTGCCAGAAATAACAACCACCAGTTATTCTGAAGATAGCAGATCTTGCAATAGCACCAGCACTAGGATCGGGAACATATAATGGTCTGATTTTAGTCTTTCTAAGATCCATACCAACGAGGGATGTACCTCTAGGTACAACAATACCACCCTCTGCTGAGTTGAATCTATAAAGAATATTATTTGGATTAGGATTGCCAGCAGCATCCTGAAGGTCAAAGTTTGTAGTGTTATTTAATTCTGTAATATCATCAGCAAGATAAACATTACCTGAAGTATTTGTGCCTGGTCTGTTGTCTACAACGTAGTCACCAGGATATAATACGATAGTAAATGCTTCAAATGCGTCATTATACTGACCTGTTCTGTAAGAAAATCTGGCAGACTCTATCAACGCCCTCTGAATTGTCTTGAAAGGACGGTTAGGAGAGTTACCTCTATTATCAAAACTATCTGATGCATCAAAATCATCAGGGTTGACATATAGGCAACGTCCAGTTTTTGATGTAAAGACGTTTTTAAGTCTTGTAAGTGCCATTTTCTATAATCTGTAGGTTATGATGCAACCTCAGCAGTCTCTTCAAACCCTACTAGAGTAGCAGAAACAGCTGCGGACGAAGTAATATAGAGGGATTGCTGTGCACCAAGCACAAGACCGTTCAATTCATAAGTTGAGTTGTCAGATATACTCTGACTTTTTAATATAAACTGCTCTGCAACTGTGTCAGAAACAGACGCAATTAGTAACTCATTTCCTGAGCTGTCGATAAACTCAGTGGTAGGAGTAGTATTACCAGCAGCAGCATATCTATTTAAAGTTGTAGCAACTGGTCTATGCTCATTACCAAAACTTCTGTTAGGTATGTTACCATCAACTTCTCTAACTTCACCTGCTTGACCTAATAAAGTATAGTTTAAGTTGTTCTTAAACTCATAGTTGTTAAAGTAAATAACACCTCGTCTGGAGTCATAGTGTTTTACAAGACCAGACCATCCATCAGTTCCACCAGTACCTGCATATGTAGGACCTGCAGAACATGTACCACCACCACTAGATGTGAAGTTGGTATCACCACCTAGGTCAAATCCCTTTGGATGACTCATATTTCTAAGCCACAGTCTAGTGTTACTAGCATCCCAATACTCAATGATAGCAGTACATGACTGATATGCAGCTGCGAGACCACCGTTTGTCCAAGATAATGTTTCTCCAGATGCAAATGTGGATGTACCACCTAAGTTTGCAACGTCTGCTTGAACAGATGTCGTATATGCACTGAATGAATAATCCGAAAATGCAGTACCAGCAGGTGATTGTCCCGAAGCAGCAGTCAATTGTATTGCTTGTGTCTGAGATACAATTGCAACATCTACAGTGACAGCACCACCTGTAGCATTATTAATGAATAGTTTACCACTCACCATAGTAGCACTAGGGCAAGTATAAAAATTATAACCGTTAGGTGTAACGGTAGTTCCCGCAGCAGTTGTGAGGTTTACGTAGGGAGTCACTGTAGGGGTAAAACATGCCAGAACTCCGTTTTGCTTAACAGCCATGATAGTTAGTTAAATGAATGGAAGTATACTTTTGCTCTGGAGACACCTCCAGCACCTGTTGTATCTAGGATTACAGTAGAACCAGTTTGGGGATCTGTCAATTGAATCTCCCTCGCAAAGATCTTACCACCTATTTTTGAAACAGGGTTAGTTGTATTAATAGTTATATCACCATCAATCCAACTGTTTCCAGATACATCTAGTCTGTAACTGGGGGCTTTGCCGATACCGAAGTTACCATTGCCATCAAGTTCGGCTTGGTCAACACCAGTTTCATCAGTAAAATGTAGTCCTAATCCAACAGTTCTTTTTTGAATAATTGCCTTTGATGTTGCTGTATCTCCTATAATAAGAGAAGAACCTGTGGCAAAGATTGAACCTTCTACTTCAAGATTATATGTGGCAGCAGCTCTACCTACACCTAATTTAGCAGCGGATGAGTTTCCAAGTTGGTGGTTTAAGGAATTACCACCTGTGGAAACAATGTTTCCAGTAGTGTTTACATTACCAACATCATCTATTTCTCCTGTTACAGTGATACCAGTGGCACTTGTTGTAATGCGTGCAGTATTATTATGATATATGATAGTGTTTGTAGGATCAGCATAGACATAAAGATCAGTATGATTTGCCTTATAAAGTCCTAATATATCACTTGATATTCTTAGACCATTTGTAGCAGTGCTAGTAAAGTATGATACGTCGTTAGTATTGGAATAATTTAACTGAAAATCATCATCATTTCCTAACTTGATAGACTTATCATCAGCCATGTCAATATGATTATTAACATTCAAATCACCAGTAAAAGTAGCACCTTGGTTTGCAACTACTGTATTATTAAATGTAGCAGCTGCACTAAATGAGGAAACACCATTGAATGTCACAGTATCTGCAGAATCAGATCCTAACGTAACATTACCACTAGCATTAATGTCTTCAACAGTTAAAGTTCCTGTAAATACACCGTCAGCAATAGTTTTATTACTTAATGTTTGTGTGGCAGCCAGTGTTACTATAGTATCAACAGCATCTTCAGCACCATTAGAAGGTAACACATATGTATGAGTTACACCTGTTGGAATTGATGCCGAGTTGAACTTAGCAACTTTGGTATCATCAACAGAGTTTGGTATTAAGAATACATCATCTGTTAACGCAAGGATAGAACCTAAACGTATTTTACCAGTACCTTGTGCAGTGATAGTAAGATCTAGATTAGCATCAGCAGAATCTTTAGCATCTAATTTAAGTGTGCTACCCACCTTTTGTAGGTTAAGTCTAGCATTTCCCATTGCCAAACTAACCTGTCCTTGAGTTTCAGAAAATAGACCAGTTGATGTTCTACCTTCAAACCCTAATCCAGGTGTAGTAAAGTTACCACCAGGTAACGCACGAAATATGCTTCCAACTGCCGATCTTTTATTTTGATCAGTTGGATCTGAATTGTCAAGCAACAACAATGTATCAGATGATGATACTTGTCCTGCAATTAATTCGGTTAAATCAGATATCTTACGAGTTGCCACTCTTATTACACAATAATACTATCTCCTATATTTATAACTTTTTTTGGAACAGAAAGTATCCTTCACCACCTGGCCAGTATCCCTTGTCCCAACTATGGTATTCTTTCTCATATAATCTTGCTTTACTAGACAATGGTTTACCTTTAAATGTGCAGTTTTCTTCAGATGTACCTATAAAACAGTCATTATTTTTATCATAAGAGAAAATCATGTCGCATGCAGGATTTTTTACTATGATAACACCATCATATGTCCAATCAACTAATGGTTCGGTTATCTCAACTGTTTGTTGTCTGTACGGTTTAGTTTCATAATTATAACGAGACGAGGTATCAAATTTATAATCACCTATTCTTTTATGTGTAACCACAATATGTGCCCACTTTGTAGGATTACCTGCAGCCTGTGTCCAATTGCAGAACTCACCCTCAAACCAATTACAAAATTTTTCTAATTCCAACGAAACGGGCATTTGCCTTCTTTACTCACTCTACCTTTAATTATGTCCCATGCATTGAACATGGTAAATTTCCTTAATGTATTATTCTCATTCAATTGCTTGATCATTTTCTCTGGAACATCTCTCTGCTGTAGCTGAAAGTCTGAATCAGATCGTTTAGAGTATAGCCTAAAGTAATATAATGGTGTACCTTTGGGTAAGAATATGTCACTATCCAATAGTTTGACACCAACAACCATGGGTCTAAACCATACAGATATTGGAAACGTAGCAGGTATTAGTTCTAGTCCATATCGAGAGAGGAGGGGGTGAGGGATCTGTTCAATCCACACATCTTTATCTTCTGTCCATATAGACATTACATATTTCATTTGTATCTCTGGGTGAGATCCACTCAACCAGTTATCACCTAACTGAAAGTAATCATCATATGCTTCTTGTGTTAGATTAGTTTCAATACTAAGTTGTTTTACTTTAATTCCAAGATCAAAAGGTTGTGTAACTACCCATGTGTTATCAGTCCACTTCTTCCATGCAGGACATTTGGCATGATCATATTTCATATCATATCCAGTCTTATATGGTTTTGGTGCTTCATAAAAATCAGGAGGTAGATTGCCACTCTCCCCGATTCTATATGACCAATATGCTTTCTTCATTTCTCAAAGTAATTAATATTTAATACTAATCTACGTTCTACATTAGTGGCAGGAATACCACGATGCTCGTGATCAGTGTCAAATATCACAGCAGTATTCTCCATAGAATATACCTTTCTTGCTGACCCTCTAAACTCAGTATATCCATCACAAGTATTCAAATAAATGACACAAGTTTTACTTGGTGTGCTTAGTTTCCAATCAGTATGCCATATTTGATCAGGTGCATTTCTAGGAGTTGCATTGAATTTAACTCTTAGAATCGCAATAGCATTTAACTGAGTAGTACACTTCGCCAAACACTGCATCAATTTAGGTGTCACGCTAGGGTGAAACTGATGATCATAATATGCTAGATTAACATACTGCTCTGGTTCGCCAGGTGTGAGGGGAAAATACCACGGAAAATTTTTATCAGTTACTTGGTTTTTAAGCTCAGAAAATACTGAGGGGTTAAGAAACTGGTTTATCACCTGCATCTTTAACTTCCTCCTCTATTGCTTTATCCAATTCCTCTGCGGTCACTGTGTTCTGTGAACCAATGAACTGACCTGGTGGGTTCTTCATAAAAGGACTATCAGGATTAGGAACTGCAGTTTGTTTGCTTGTATATTTACTCTTATCAATTCTTCTTGTTTTACCCTTGTTTCCTTTCGCTTTCTTGATTGCTTCAATTGCATCACCAACTGTGACAATTTCCATTGCCATATCATCAGTTAATTCAACTGCAAAGCATTCTTCTAAGAACATTACAAGTTCTACCATATCTAATGAGTCTAAACCTAGATCATCAGATAATTTAGAATCCCATGCAACTTCTATCTCTTCTCCTGTCTCCTTGTCTACAAGTCTTTCCATTATGGTTTCCTTGATTGCAAGCTTAGCAATCTTAAGCATGGTCGTTTTCGACACACGCTTTGATTGCTTAAGAAGAGTTCTAATTTCAGTATAAGTTTGATTGTATGGCATTAGACGTAAACTACCTCACCGTTTAAACATGATGCTCGAACCATATCGAGTATTCTCATAAATTGGTCACCATCATCACAGTCAATTGATCTGAGGTTACCATCACTACTTAGTAGTGTAAACCTTTTTTTAGGAATGTCAACCGTAATCTTGTCAAGTGTTTCATCATCTGGGAACATAGGTCAAATTCAAAAAGTACCTCTCAATAATAGCACAGGTTTCTCAGTTTGTAAAGTAGGGGGTGTCACTTCTTTTAGTGGCACGTCTCTTTACCTCAGATGCCTTCTCTATGAGAGACTTACCTATATCACGGTTCTCCATCATCTTTTGCAGAGGTTTATCTTTATCTTCTCTAACTAATTCTTCGACGTAATCGTCTAAATGTGCAGCAAGAATGCTCTTAAGAAATTCTGCTTCTTGCTTGGTTACTGACATGTGAAAAGTCATTTGCTTAATTGAAATCTACATTCAATTCAAGTATATTGCAGTAGCATCCATATCTATGTTGCCACCTGCGATAACATTTATATTTCCAGCTGCATAAGTTTGCATATCACCACTGTGTACATTAATGTAATAACTCTGGGATTGTGGTGTATCGACTGAGTCGATAAAGTTTCCCCCTTGCAAATCTTCTGCAGTATTACCAAATACGTTCATTACAATTTTACCCCGAACAGTATCATACACATTCTTTTCTACCTGATCATACTTAGTACCCTTAGTATCGAATACCATGTTACCTTCACTTCTGGTAGTAATTGTACCTGTGCTTGATGTTTGTGTTACTGTATGAAATTTATCCGTTGTATATTCTGCTGTTTTATAATGGGATTCATATGTTGTACCACTATTAATAAATTCAGCAGTTTTTATTTTTGTGGTAGCTGCTGTCGTTAATGCGAAATTTGATTTAGTCTCATTAATCCAGTTACCACCAACAGTAAGTGTGTAATTACCATTAACTCTATGATTGAAGTCTCCTTCGCATTCAAGATGTGTATTTCCTTCAACATATATTTTGAGATCACCTCTTACAGTGAGGGTCATCATATCTTTTGAAGGATCCTTCCCCACTTCAAAAACTGTATTCCGATCAGACCTTACGATAAAGTCTCGATGAGATTTGATTTGAGTGTTCTTATTAACATCCATATCAATGTAGTTCTTGGTTACCCCATGAACTAATCTCACTCTTTGACCATTAGCGGTGTTGTTCATTTCCAAGAAATGTCCCGCAGAGGTTGTCTGCACCCAATTCCACGGCCACATTATTGGATTTTTTGGGGTACTGTTGGAAGTTTCAGTACCCCCACTAAATCTATTTAAACTCATTGTTTTATCATGGGATGTCCCACGCAATCTATGTAGGTCTGTGATGTTGGCAATTGTGCCAATATCTCTTTCACTTTAATAGGTCCTGCGTAGTCATATATTAACACAACTACAGCACCACCGCCTGTACCACCCTTATCTTTAACTTTAGGTGCAGCAAACCCAAGAACTTTTTCGGTAAGTTGAGGATTTATAATCTGCCCCTTTTCATTAATATCTGCCTTACCAATTTCTTTTTCATCCTTACCTATACCGATAGTAATGACTGGTTCTATGTAATCTTTACCAACATTAATGGGTTGTATTTCCTTAGCAACTGGAATCAGATCACCACAATTAGCATATATTGCTTTTGCTTCTGGGGGTACTACTAAATCAGGGAATTTCTCACTAAAGTTAAGTATAAATTCATAGTTAGACTTAGTTTTTAATTTCATTCCAATTTCTACATTTGGTTCAAATGACTTATCGACTGTTGCGATGAGTATTTCACTTTCGGAATATTCAACATCAACAACCTGCATTACATCTGGATTTGTTGTGTCTTCTGTACCATCAGCATATGCTACTAGATATAAAAGTTCGCCATCAGTGACCTCACTAGCGAGTCCACCCTTAGGAATGACATAGTTATACTGTTCATTAGGGCAGAATGTTTCAGCAGGATCAAACCCATATCCTATACCAGGTTTTACTACAGCGATAGATTCAATCTTACCATCTTTGATGTTAGGTTTAAACTCTGCTCCACCACCTTCAGGTTCATTACATGTAAATTGTGCACGAGCTTGTGCTGTCAAAGGAACTCCTGAACCTTTCTTCTTTGTCCATGCCCCAAGTATAGAACCAATGTTATCAACAATAGGTAATGCTTTAACAGGAGTAGTGGACTGTAAATTATCCCATACTATTTCTGGGAAGCATGGTTTCTTATTGAATATAGAGTTAGAACAATTCAAACTCATTGATGGAATACTACCATCACTACCAAGGAAGTTAAAGTCTTCAAATTTTTCTATAGGTCCTCTAGTATCAAAGTCTTTCTCAGTAAATCCAGATTTATTACCTGCAAGTGGGGTCATTTTACCAGTCTTAGTATTGAACAACATTTGTTGTCCTAGGTAAGTACCAGCAACATGATCATTTTTAACATCACCAGTTACAGGTGTGAATGCATTAGGTGGTTGAACTGCGTACTGATTGGTTTTATCATTTGCTGCATCTCTACCTCTCTTCTTAGGTCCATGACATGTTTCATATGTAGATGCATTACTAGCACATGTTAATTCTCCATCACAGAACAGATCAAGAAGATCAGCAATATTTTGTACTAATCCTTCAATCATATCCATAGCACCTTTGATCTTAGAAACTACACCCTCTATCGCACTTAATGCTTTATCAATCAGATCCATTAACTTATTCATAATCTGACCAAGAATATCTTGTATTAAACACAGTGCACTATCAAGTGCTCTCTCAAACAAATCTTTAAGTAAATTTTCAACAAAATCTTTGATGTCATCTAATAACGTCTCAAACAAACATTCAATAACTTTAGCGAGACCCTTTTTTTCTTTTTTAATGTCTTTATCTTTGTCTGGATCTGGTATTGCAATATTATCTAACTTATCTGATATCGTTTCGTCGAGTTTTTCCATCACGACACCCTTGATATTCTTAGTTAGACCATTTAATTTCTTATTGATTCTAAGTGTAGCAGTTTTAATTTCAAAGGAGACATCCATAACATCACCTGTGAATTTATCAACAAAGTTGCCATCCTCGTTTTTCTCAGACCTACGGGCAAACTCCATAAACTCATTAATTACGTTTTCTATTTTAGTAGATGGTTCACCTCCACACTTACCCTCAGCCAGATTTACAGATTTACACTTGTCCTTATCTACATATTCAGTAAGTATGGCAAGCTTTTTTCCTTTACCTCTATAGTTTCGAGTAAATGATGTACCTTCACCATCACCATCACCATTACCATTGCCATTACCATTGCCTGTCTCTTGATCTTTGCACTCTTCTTGTAATCCTGTTTTTGGATTTATACAAACATTAGATCCTGTACTATGAGGTCCAGCTCCAGTTTCATCTCCATGAACCTTAGGATCATAGTCACCAGCTACCAGTTTAGGAAATGGTTCATCATCAGTATTTTCTGTTTTATATGGTGCATCTGGATTTTCATCGCCAATTGTGCCTATAACTATAGGTACTTGTGCACTTGCTCCATCCATAAAGAATCCAACCACCCAGCCGTTTAATTGTAGCTGATGGTTCATACCAATACCAGATCTTTGTGCTGCAGTATTAGGCATCATCACAGTTGCCCATGGTAGATCGTAACTGGTTAGTTCTTTTCTACTCGGATTATGATAACCTAAAATTCTAACTTTAACTTTATTAGTCTCATCTTTATCATCTGGAAACTCCTCTGTACCTGCACCAGTATTCTCGACTTGTCCAACCCACCAGTTGAACCCGTCTTTTCCAATAAAATTAGCAGTTGATTCTAACATTACTTTAATAAACCATTCTGAGTGTTATCTTTATGACTAGTAGTACTCACACTACCTGCACTATCAGTATATAATGTTAATTTAGTCACCATATTACTGTTGCTTGAGACATACTCTCTTTCAACACGACCTATAACATATATACCACTATTTTCTGCATCAAACAATCTATCCTTACCTTTATAAGTGGTAAGTTCTACTAACTCCCCTACCTTATGAGTCACAGAACCTACAAATTCTACCTCAACTTTTTTATTGTAAAATAATTTTTCCCTTAAGCTGGATTGTGCTAATACTTTTGTGAGATCTTTGGTAAATGTACCTTCAGTGTACAATGCAGTGTGTACAACCTTAGACATAATTCTAGTAGGAACTGAGTTCTTCTTAAATTTTTCAAAATATTGTGGAAGAGTTACATCACCATTCATTTTAGGAACACTCTTGTAATATTTATGTATGTTGAAATCAGATTCTGCATATCCATTGTCCATCATATCAAAAGTCATTACCTTACTATTATAAGAACCTATGTTCAATCCCATCAATATATCACCATTTTCTACAACAGTAAGACTACTCACGTCGGTGTACTCTTTATTCGTGTTTGGTTTTATGTCGGCAGTTTCAAAACCAGCAACAAGTCTATAATCAATCTTACCCTTTACAGCATCGTTAGCAAATTTATCATAGGATTGAAAAACATATCCATCAGCATTTTCAAAAAAAGCATATCCAGCACTCGCATTTTTACTATCTTTACCATTCGCAGGTATAGATTTAGATGCCAAATATTGTATCATAGTAAATGGTGACCAGTAGGAAGATATGAAAGAAAATTTATTTTTAGTTGGTTCTACAGTAATACTCCTTTGAGTAGATAAAAGATTTCTCAGAATATCGTCTCTAACTATTTTATCTATCTTTTCTCCACCACCAGTTCCAAATCTACGAGATACTTTGGTCGCAGCATTGTTAATTAAATCAGGAGTACAACAACATAATGTTCCTTTGGACTTTCCATCCTTTATTATTCTACCTTGAACATCATATACCATATAGTTATTAGTAAATACATTTTCATTACTATCCTCAAACGAAATGAATACAGGTTCCATACCACTAATCTTAGATAGATTTCCTCCTGCTGTATCTGTTATTGTTATGAAAATTTGTGTAGATGCACTTTTTATATCTTCAATATACGTCAACTGAAGTAGCTGATTGATGCCGATCATCGTGTCCTCTCCATCAATACCTACAATTAGAGACGTTAATTTAAAATTACTGGTTGGATTTACTTGACTCATGAGAATTGGGCTGTATTAGCATACTCTGAAAAGAATACAGATTGTTTGACTTGTGACAATGCCATCTCGCCAACACCTTCTATATCTGCCTTAGTTGCTATTGTACTAGGCATTGAATTTGCTATTGCATCACTCATGACTTTTGTGTCATATTTTGCTGCTAACAATTCAGAATTTTCCTGAAAAACAGTGTTAGTTAAATCAGTTATAAAACTTGTATCTGCTATTGTTGATGATAGATCGTTGGCATTAATAAGATTTTGAGTAGATTTAATTCCTTCTAAATTATTTTGATTAAAATTGAGGGTGTTACTCATGGTTTCTATAATTTTTGTCAACCCACCTTGATTAGGTTCAGTGAGATTAGGAGAAACTCCTCCACCACCACCATTGAGCATTTCCATGTACAGCTCATTCATCTGTCTCCTCTTCTGGAGTCCAGTAACAGCAGCACCCATCATAGTTTCTTCAGAAACTTCATGATCTTTATCTTTAGCTAATCCAAAGAAATTAGATATGGTCGAACCAATACCACCACCACCTTGGTTTATACCATGTATTTTAGTAACACTTCCACCCATCGGATCGTCGTTCTTCGGTTTTGAAACCAACCAATCAGCTGCTTTATGAACCCAATTTTGTATTCTAGTAGATAAATCTATATTCTCTTTATTATCAGTAGATGAATTTAGTGTAGAAGATTCTGTACTAACTCCAAGAGAAGTGCTCATTTGAGTAAGGAAATTATCAATATTATTTTGCATATCAGCATCAGTAGCAGGTATTCTACTCAACAAACCCATCAGTCCAACTCCAGCTGCCTTCATAGGTAATGCCAAAGAACTACCAAATGCATCTTTTAATCTTTGATCTATTTGAAAATCATCTGCTATACTATTGGATATATTTCTTTCAATAACATCATTAAATCCAGTTTCTTCTAAAGATTTTGATGATGGTTTCTCTTCAGATGAGAAAGGATTTAGTGCGTTCCCACTGAGACCTGATGTAGGTGGTGTGATTGCACCTTTATTATAGTTTTGAGTTGTTGTATCATCATTAGGATTATCAAGATTTGTATTTCCCGTGTCGGATGGATTCAAACCTGCTTCTTCAAGATTTATAATATTTTGATCATTGGGTGCTTGTGGTAATGACAAATCGTTCATTCCCGTATTAACAGGAGCTACATTATCAACGCCAGCACCACCCATACCACCTTGCATCGCTTCCATCATAAGAAAATCATTATAAAGATCTTCTTTGAACATTGAATTTAATAATGCAGTTCTTTGATCAACCATCTCAATTACATTATTGAGTACGTTGGTCAGAACCTCTATGCCTATGTACTTGTCGTCATTCATGATTTACTTGCTCCTTTACCAAATACATCTATAACCATTTTTGTTTCATTATTAGTTCCCTCTGTTGGTACATTAATATATCTGTTCATCACTACTGGAACATTAACTGGAATTGGTATTGGCACAACTGTATTGTTTGTATTTCCCACGTTAGTTGTATTGACTGGAGTATCTATTAACTCTTGTTTGTTTCTATTGAATATTGATGATCCTATGTTAACAAAACTAGACGAAATATCTCGCATAATATTAGATGGACCTCCCTGATTCACAGGATCAATATTACCACTACTATTAGACTGTGCATCTATACTTGCACCACCTTGTTGGAAATAAGGCAATGGATCTATTCTAGTACCAGATTTGTTGAATCTCTCAAAGTGTAGATGAGATTGGTTACTACCATCAGAACCAGGATAGTAGATAATTTTAGCTAATGGATCACCTTTTTCTATCTTCTGACCTGGTTTTACAACATAATCATACACATGTCCATATAGATTTGCAGTACCATCTTGATGTGCTATTACAACTGCTCCACCATATTCACCAAACTTAGGAATAATTTGCTCAACCACACCACCTTCCTGTGCATGTACTGGAGAATTTTCCCATACTCCAATATCAATACCTCTATGCATTCTTCCCCAACGCATACCAAATGGAGAACTGAATAGTGGATCACCTTGTGGGAGAATTGTCTTCCATCTATCAGTGCCAGTTATTGTAGTAGAACTTGTATTGGTTGTACTACCTGAACCTTCGCTTTCTGATTTATTTGAAGCGAATAGTACTTCACTACTGTCTTCTTCAAGATAATTATTAGTTTTATTAGTAACAATTGCAGGTAAGTAATTTGGCAACTTTATCTTGTCCACTTTAACATCTGTATCAGCACCCACTAACTTAGCAATTCTTCTTGCTTCATTTACTAAGGATGCTGCAGCAGGTGATCCAGATGCTAGAGGACCTAAGAATGCCAAAGTAGCACCTACCATTATAGATGCACCTTCCCTATAAACTGCAGATATTGCGTCACCGATTTTACTCATAGGTAAAATAATTTCAGCTTCGTTTGCTTCACCAACTAAGGCTTTAGTGCCACCAAGTATACCACGAGTCGGTGAGGTAATCACAGATCCAGTTCTATTTTTCTGGGTCGGTTGATCTTCCAATCCAAGCATCTTCAAGAACTCATCAGTTCCTTCTCCAGCTACCATTGATCCACCAGTGGCCAATACAGTACCACCAGCTAAAGTCAAAATTGCTGTTGGAGTCAAAGTACCTCCACTCAATACTGCTTGCAATACTGCTGCTGCTCCTGTTGCAGTAAATATCAAACTGAAGGTTGCCATGCTTACTCCAGTCTTAATAATAAGTCTACTTGCATCTTTCCATCTTTTTGCTTTAAATAAATTAAAGACTTCAATTGCAGTAGGAATTAAAGTAAGAGCAGTTAAAATTCCACCAGTTCCAACTTTGGGCATTTTCATGCCTTGCAAGTTTTTTGGCATCGTTATCCCCAATTTGGGAAACTTAAGACCCTTGAACCAGTTTTTCGTTCCCTCCTTCATACTTTGTGCCCATTGGGGCAACTTTGGCCAGGAAAATCTAGGTTGGAGTGTCTTATTAGTACCCACACCCATTTCTTTTTTAAAAAGGAAATTTCCAAGCCTTTCTCGTATACCTGGTCTAAGAAATCCCCAATTTTTTCTAGTCATGAAATCAGGACGCTGAAACCCGTTCCTCATATCATCTGCTAGGTTTGTAATCCAACTTCCTGTGGGTTTAATATTTCTTGCTGCTTCAAGAGCTCTTGTTGAACCAATTTGAGGTTGTAATCTGAAATAATGTTTTATTTGACTGGGTTTCAACCCCATATTACGCAACTGATTATAAATGTTGCGTTGCATACGCACCTGATTAAATGCGTTTGCTCTACTCTTTGGGAATGAACGGGTTCGTGGCTTAACGGGTTTGATGCGTCTTGGTGGAATACTAAAGTTAGAAGTAGGATGATGCCATTTCTTTGTATAATCGAATTGTAGTAAACTTCTACGACCTCCCGAATAAGCACCAACACCCATGATACCGCCCCTGTTTCTTAGATATTGAATATACTCGTATTCAGTATCAAGTAACGCACTCATTCCTGCCCCAAACTTAATTGCAGTTTTGGTTAGTGTACTAGTGTCAATGGTTAGTTCTTCAGCCATTACTTACGTTTTCGACGTTCCTCATCTATTCGTTCCCTTTCCTTTTGTAGATGGGCTGCTAATAAATTAACATACACATCTCTTTCCCAAGGAATCATATTCATAATATCGCTCAAGCTATATTTATGGTGTTGAACCAGAGAAAAATTCGTCTGATAGAAAGCCATTAAGCCCTCATCAAAGAGGGCTATCCGAAAAAACTTACTAACCCTTCAATAACAACTTTATTTTCAACCTTAGTTTTGGGATTTCTTACCTCTAAAGTGTGTCTTAAAGTAGGCATAGTATTGAAAAATTGTTGAATTTTATCAAACTGTGCTGCAGTCAACGTTTCAACCCAATTTCTTGCTTCCTTAAATGTAAACGTGCCAGAATCTTCTTCCCCAACATATACTCTTTTAAGACATTTAGCAACCAAATCATATGGATCAACGTCTTCTTCAGCAAAATTTACTGAAGAAAAATATTCTAGGTTAGGATACTTCATTTCTAGAGTTATATCACTACCTAATTTTATTATCTTATTATGACCCTCTGGAAAATCTACTTCGACATCATTTACCAAGAAAGAGACATCAACTTTAGTTACTCCATCATCAGGACAAGTAACTGATAACTTCAATTCTTCACTAATTGATCTAGCACGTATCTGTAAGAAAAGATACTCAATATCAAATAGAGCAAGATCATCTATCTTTAATCTACTAATAATACAATTTTTTAAAATATTTTTAATAGCATCTAGAATCTGAGCCTCATCATTAGATTCCATTGCAATGATTAATATCTTCTGTTCTTTAACGAGGAAAGGACGATATTTAATTTTCTTTTTTGTAGAAGGCACCACCAACTCATGCGTTGGTGTAACAATTTCAGGTAATGGCATAATTAATTAAACATAAATTGCTGATACTCATAGTAGAATGCAACTGTGCATTTTACAGCTTGTGCTGGACCTGCTGAGTATGCGACGGTTGAAAAAGAATAGGGATATGCGTTAACAAGTCTCACTTTAAATGGAACGTGATAATCTTCCCTTGGAGTCGCTTCTTCCCCTTCTTGTGCTTTGGGAGGTTTAGTAACCCCATATTTTTCAAGCTTGTTTATGACAACATCAGCAGTATAATCATCATAATATCTCTGTGCATAAGCCATATGAGGAAGAGTAGTATATCTACTATCCTTACTATATATTGGTTCTGGGGAAGCTTGACCTGGTTGAATACCTATGGTCATATCTTGCCACATTTTAAAAAATGATATAGGTGTAGAACCTAGATCACATATAAAAGTTACATCAAGTTCATTATACAGTTTAGCAGCTGCCATCTTCTGAGTCAACCCCTTCTTAGGCATTTTGACATCTACACTATTAAAGGTACTACCAGGAATTTGAATATCTTGGCACAATAAATTCATCCTTTGTTGAGCTTGTCCTATTTTATCCCCAGTAAACTTTGGATATAAATCACCATTACCTTTCTTTTTGGCATTAGCTTCCATGAACCTCTTCATCTCGACAGATGCAAGAATTTCAAACTCATACAGATTGGAAGTAGAGACACCTTTATCAAGTATCTTTGCCATGTATGATTCTATTCCAAATTTATCTTTTGTTATTTGTTTGCTTTGTGCCATAAATACTCATTATGAGTGATATATTTATTTAGTATGGCATATAAGGGAAAATACCGAGTAAAGAACTATCGCAAGTATAAAGGTGATCCCACGGGAGTAATATACCGTTCTTTATGGGAAAAAAAGTTTATGGACTACTGTGATTCTAATAGAAAGGTCATTGAATGGTCAAGTGAAGAGCATATTATTCCATATAAAGACCCCGTACAAAAGAAATGGAGGAGATATTTCCCCGATTTCTACATGAAAGTAAAAGAAGCGGATGGAAAAATAAAAACATACTTAGTTGAGGTTAAACCAAAAAAACAGGTCGATGGTCCTAAACCTCAGAAACGACATACTAAGAGATATATCTCAGAAGTTATGACGTTCGCAACCAACCAAGCAAAATGGGAAGCAGCACAGGAGTATTGCAATGACAGACTCTGGGAATTCAAAATCATCACAGAGCGAGAGCTCAAAGTTTGATACATGGATGAAAGAATTAAAAGGCAAGAGTATATCTAAACCCAAATTAAGAAACACCGTTATGGAAATGTTACTTGACGATGCAACAGAAACACCTGAAATTGATAGGTGGTATTACTTTGAATATGATCCTAAATTTAAAGATCAGTTGGGAGAATGGGATGAGTTTCCACTAATAAAACTACTTGAAAAGAAGAATGATATATACCTTGGAGCGAATCTACATTACCTTAGTGGAAAAGCTAGACTATCCGCTATAAATACTGATAAGTACCCCAACTCATCTCTACATTATTACATTCCAAAAAATGCAGACAGCATTTTCTTTGAAGTTGGAGAACAAGATATACAACTATTAAGTCAACTTCCACTTGATAAATTTCATCGTAAGTATAAATGAGCACCGTTAACAAGGTATCAGAAGCCAGAAAAATAAAAGAAGAACCAGAAAATCATAGCTATCCTTTCAATTTAGCTTCGATTCCTTATGCTTCTTTCCTTAAAATCTACAAATATTCCTATGATAAAGGGATGGCAGAGGTTGGTAAGAATCAAAATGATGCTCTTGGTTCTATACAAAACAGTGGACTGTTAAAAAATATTAATGATAAGTTAGTCGAAGGAGCACAATGGGCATACGGATCAAGGACTAGTGGTAGGGAGTACCTCAACGGTGATACAGATGAAGAAATTGTAGATAATTTCTTAAACAATTATAAAAAGGAAAATCAGAACTTAAACGAAGCAGTCAATATGCATACTACAGAAACAATTCTAGATCAACCATTTTTTGTTGATGATGGATGGGGTGCTGGAGAAAGTATGACTACGTTGGGAGAGTTACTCGGAAAGAAAAATGCTGTAAAAGACTTCCATGATTCAGGTTATGATAAATCTTACTGCAACTTAGCAATGCCGAATGAGTTTCAATTTGATTATAATGCAAACTGGAATAATACATTTAAGTTAGGTACTATGGCATTAGCTGCTGATGATCCAGCAAGAGCAGCAACAGTATTAGCGGCAGGTTTTGGTCTTGGTATGGGTGGAGAAGCGACTAAGAATATGATAACTGCTAATTCTGGTGAGGGTTTAGCTAATATTGCAGGAATGGCACAAGCTGGAAAAGATATGGCATTAAAAGCAGGTGACTTATTTGGAGTTAATAGTAATATATTAGATCCAACTAACCTTGCTGGCATGGCTGGTTTGACACCAAATGAAAATGCTATTCAATTCTTTAAAAAGATGGATTTTAGGCAATTTGATTTTACTTTTGAATTTGCAGCAAGAAATGCTAATGAATCAAAAGAAATACAAAAAATTCTAAAATGGTTTAAAGAAGGAATGCACCCAGTATCAAAAGATCCTTTGGGAAGTGGAACTGGAGTATTACTAGGTTTCCCAGACGTATGGAAAATTGAACCTAGATTTACACCTGGCAAACAAGATGGTGATATGGTAGAAGGGGGTGCAGATGTAGAACATCCAATGATGCCACAAACAAAATTATGTGCATTAACACAAATAAGAGTTAACACTGCACCAATGGGACAATTTGCAACAGTATTCGATGGAACTATTCCTCTTATTACGGTAACTCTTAGATTCAATGAATTAACTGCACTAACCAGATCAGATTTCATGGACAATCCATACTTATAATCATGTCTTTATTCAATAGACTTCCAGATTTATTCTATAATGTTCAACAGTCACCTGTTGATCCTAAACTTTTAGCAGCTAAAAATATCTGGAGAAGGTCAGAGATTCTACCAGAATATAAAAATTCAATTACAATTTTTGATGAGTTTATAGTAAACAATGGTGAAAAACCAGAACATATATCTTATCAAATCTATGATAATCCATTTTATGCATGGACGATATTCATTGCAAATAATATTGTAAATTATTATGAGCAGTGGCCACGATCATCAAGGCAATTAGCAGAGTATGTAAATGCTAAGTATGATAACCCACAGGCAACTAAACACTATGTAACCACAGAGGTTAAACAGGGAAAGAATATAATTGTGCCTGCAGGTAAAGTTGTACCTCAAAATTATTCTATAAGTTATTACAATGGAACTACTACTGTTACTGCTAACCCCACAGTATCAATAACAAACTATCAGTATGAAGAGCAGATAAATTCTGAAAAAGAAAAAATACAAATAATACGTCCTAATATGATTGAAACATTTATACAGACATATTACCGAAGAGTTCAGCGTGGCGGTGTAGTCAGCGTAGGAAATAGTGCGTTTGAGATAAGGATGTGAAACTAAAATTGCCCAAGAAAAAATTATTTAAGGATGCACTTAAAATGAATAGGTGGCCAGTGCATTGGTTTGACCAGAAAAAAGATAAAGAGAAAGAAAGAAAAGAAAGGATAGCAAAATTATACCCACAAAAAAAGACCCCCTAAGGGGTCTTTTAGTTTATATGTAACTAATCTTCTTGTGCTAGTTTAGCGAAGTAAGATAGTGTGTCATCTTCCGTAGATTTAACAGCAGTAGTTCTGTGATTACCACCTTGAACTACACCGTCTTTAACGTTTAAAGGTTCTGGAGTTAGTTCCTCCTCAAACTGTTCTTCCTCTACTTTAGCAGAGTAATTACCTTTGAGAGTTCTCTCCAAACGTTCCTTAAGTTCGTCATAAGACTTGAACTGATCGTCAGCAGTAAATGCAGCGAGACTGTGTTCTTGCTTCCAAATACCTTCAAGTTCCTTGTCATCAAGGTCTCCAAGTACAGAAGGAGCATCGAACTCAGATTTGTCGTAGTTCCAGAAACCTGCAACCTTGGTGATCTTAAGTTTGAAGTCAGCACCCTTCCATAGATCGAATGGGTTTACTGGTGTTTCATCCTCAAATGCGGGTTGCATTGATTCCATGACCTTATCAAAGATCTTCTTACCATAGCGGTAGAGGAACACTTTGCCTTCATTAGAAGGGTTTGCACTATCCTTGACAACATATATGTTGCTGTAATAGTTTAACTTACGTTTCTGGTTACGTGCTTGTGATCTCTGTGGAGAACCTTCGCCACCAGAATTCCAGAGTTCCCTGTTTAAGTCAGAAACAGGATCCTTTTTGCCTAAAGTTGTTAATGAGTTTTCAATATACCATCCACCTGGACCTTGGAAGGCATGTGTCCATACTTGTGCCCATGGGAGGTCTTCCCCATTGGGTGCTGGTAAAAATCTGATTACTGCGTAACCATTACCTGCTTTGTCTACTTCTGGTTTCCATAGTCTCTCGTCAGGTCCTGACTTAGCCTCTGATTTGTTGAGGTTGTCTGCTTTAGCGAGTAGGTCTTGGAAAGAAGACTTCTTAAGTGAAGCAAAAGACATACGTATTCT
>CESD01025241.1_pt1 | contig 26695 bp, 29 predicted proteins | sample 531191 | NCBI WGS metagenome assembly CESD01 (sample SAMEA2622021, study PRJEB7988) | marine metagenome | biome: marine biome (ENVO:00000447); feature: deep chlorophyll maximum layer (ENVO:xxxxxxxx); material: "saline water (ENVO:00002010), including plankton (ENVO:xxxxxxxx)" | depth 188 m
CCAATATCAGGAGTTACCGCAATGATTTTTGCATTGTGGAAAAGCAGCTGGATTAGCAAACAAGATCCAGGAAATGAAAAAATGCAAGATATTGGGCTTGCAATCAGGGAGGGCGCAACAGCTTTTATTAAGAGAGAATATCAAGTATTAGCAGTCTTTGTATTAGTTGTAGCAGCGCTTTTATATTGGGTTAATTTAGGAAACAATACCCCAGAGGTAGCTTTATCTTTTGTTGTTGGTGCTCTTTGTAGTGCGCTAGCAGGCGCTCTTGGCATGCGTGTTGCAACTTTAGCAAACCATAGAACAACTCAAGCTGCACAAACAGGTTTAAGCCCAGCTTTAAATGTTGCTTTTAGCGGTGGGGCTGTTATGGGTATGAATGTGGTTGGTTTAGGAATTTTAGGTCTCTTTACACTATTCTGGTATTATGGTGGATTAAGCGCAGGCGCAGATTTATCAAGGATAATGACTCTAGTATCTGGTTTTGCTATGGGCGCTTCATCAATTGCTCTTTTTGCAAGAGTTGGTGGTGGTATATATACAAAAGCTGCTGATGTTGGCGCAGATTTAGTTGGTAAAGTTGAAGCAGGAATCCCAGAAGACGACCCAAGAAACCCTGCAACGATTGCTGATAATGTTGGCGATAATGTTGGAGATGTTGCTGGCATGGGAGCAGACTTATTTGAATCATATGTAGGCTCTATTATTGGTGCAATGGTGTTAGCTGCAGCTGCAGGAAACACAACTCTTGTTTATTTGCCTTTATTTATTGCTGCGTCAGGAATTTTTGTATCAATCCTTGGAACATTTTTTGTCAGAACTAAAGAAGGCGGAAATCCTCAAACTGCATTAAATATTGGTGTTTTTGGATCAGGTGGGGTGATGTTAGTTATTACATATTTTTTATTACACCATTTTGGTCCATCAGGCATGATTGATGGTTTGGCAGTGATGAATTTGTTCTGGGCAACTGTAGTTGGTCTTGTTTCAGGAATATTGATTGGTTTAATGACTGAATATTTCACATCTGATGAGCAAAAACCATCAAAAGGTATTGCAGAAGCTAGCGAAACAGGATCTGCAACAAATATTATTGCAGGCCTAGCTAATGGTATGTATTCCACTGCATTACCAGTACTTGTTATTGCTTTAGCAATTTTAGGAGCCTTTCATTTTGCTGGACTTTATGGGATTGCAATTGCTGCTTTAGGTATGTTATCTACTATTGGTATTCAATTGGCAGTTGATGCATATGGCCCAATTGCTGATAATGCTGGCGGTATTGCAGAGATGGCTGAACTTCCAAGTGAAGTAAGAGAGAGAACAGATAAACTAGATGCAGTTGGGAACACAACTGCTGCTATTGGTAAAGGTTTTGCAATTGGTTCTGCTGCTTTAACCTCTTTAGCACTTTTTGCAGCATTTAGAGAAACCGTTGGAGGTTTAGTGTTAGACATTAGCAATCCAATAGTGATGGCTGGATTATTTATTGGTGCAATATTACCATTTGTTTTCTCTGCGCTTGCAATGCAAGCAGTTGGAGATGCTGCATTTGAAATGATTGAAGAAGTAAGAAGACAGTTTAAAGAAATCAAAGGCTTGCTTGATGGTAAAGCAAAAGCAGATTACGCAAGATGCGTAGATATTGCTACAACTGCTGCTATTAATAAAATGATTTTACCAGGAGCAATTGCTGTATTTACACCTATCTTTTTTGGTCTTGTTCTTGGTCAAAAAGAAATGTTAGGTGGAATATTGGCTGGGGTAACAGTAACAGGTGTGTTATTAGCTATATTTATGTCTAATGCAGGCGGTTCATGGGATAATGCAAAGAAATATATTGAATCAGGTGCACATGGAGGCAAAGGAAGCGATGCACACAAAGCAGCTGTAGTTGGTGATACTGTTGGTGATCCATTTAAAGACACAGCAGGCCCATCTTTAAATATTTTAATTAAGTTAATATCAGTGGTTTCGCTTGTAATAGCGCCACTAATATAATGGAGAAATTTATGAATTATTATGAAGTGCTATATATTGTAAACCCAAATTATGGGAAAGATAAGATATCTGAAATTATTAATGATATCAATACACATGTTGAATCAAAAAAACATTCAATTCTTAATCATAATTTCTGGGGTAAAAAACAGCTAGCATACAGCGTTAATAAAGAAAAATATGGAAATTATGTTTTGCTTCATGCAGAATTTTCTAACCCTTCTTTTGTTAATGATTTCAAACAGTTTCTTAATCTAAATTCAGAGGTTTTAAAATATTTGGTTGTAAAGCTTGATGAAAAACCAACTCTGGAAAAAGAAGAGAAAGAAGAGAAAGAGGAGGATCGATAATGTTGTCTAGCAGAAAGAAGTCTTGCTATTTCCAAAGAAATGGCATTAAAGAAATTGATTATAAAGACACGAAACTTTTGAATAAGTTTATTAATGATCAAGGAAAGATTATTCCTAGAAGAGTAACAGGAACAAGCATGAAAATGCATCGAAAATTAGTTAATGCAATTAAACGTGCAAGGAATGTTGCACTTCTTCCATTTTCAGCAGTAGATAAGGATTAAATATGAAAGTAATATTATTAGAGAATATAGAAAAATTGGGCAATCAGGGCGATGTTGTTAATGTGAAAGCAGGATTTGCACGCAATTTCCTATTTGCAAAAGGATTAGCTACTAATTTTTCTCCAAAACAATTAATTAAAGTTGAAAATGAATTGAAACAACAAGAGAGAAAAATTAATCGAGAAAAAGAAAACCTCTCAAATATATTAGACCAAATTTCCGATTTAGAACTATCTATTACTATGAAATCAGAAGAAAATGACAAGCTTTTTGGTTCAGTAACAAAATCAGATATTGAAAAATTATTATTAGAAAATAATGTTAAAATTGATAAAAAATATATTGATCTAGAATCTTCAATTAAAACACTTGGTTCTCACGAAATTAATATAAGATTTACTAGTGAATTATCAGGAAGCTTTCAATTAAATATTGAAAAAGAAGATTAATTCTTTTTTATCTTAATAATCTTTCTTTCTTTGCCACATTCTTCACAGAAGAAATACATATCTTTGTATGTTGATGTTTCCGTTCCACATGCTTCATTCTCACATCCAAAAACATATGAATGGTTTGCCCCTTCTTTGTTTACTTCCATAGTATTAGATGATTTGCGTAGCCAATTTCTGAAGAATGCTTTATAATCTTTTTTTCGTTTATTATTAGCTTTTAACCAATCAAGCATTTTAGCTAATTCAAATTCGATATCAACAGAAGGAAACTTTTCTGACCATTCATCTCTATTGTCTTTGATATTTTTGATTTGATCTTTTTTAGAAGGTAGTTTTCTTTTGCTAATCGGATCAAGTTTTTCCAATCTTCCTTCAAGGTCATCAATTCTTTTAATTAAATCATTTAAATCAACTTTTTTATTTACCATATTTGTAATTTAATGCACATTAATTAGAACTATTAATTAAAGTTTTATTATGATTGATAAAGTTGATATTCAAATTTTACAAATTATTCAAAAAGACGGACGATCATCAGCGAGCGATATTGCTAAAATAGTAAAATTGTCAGTTCCTGCCGTTGCTGAAAGAATAAAAAAATTAACTGAAAAAGGAATTATTGAAAGATTTACAGCAATATTAAACCACAAAAAAACAGGCCTTGATTTAACAGCGTATGTTTTTATTGTTAGTGAACACTCTGATCATTATGAAAAATTTGTTAAAAAAGCTAAAAATTGTAATTCTGTCCTTGAATGCCATTCAATTACTGGCGGCGGATCTCATATCTTAAAAGTTCGTACAAAAAATTCTCAAGCTTTAGAGGACTTGTTATATGAAATACAAAATTGGCCAGGAGTTTCTAGAACACAATCAAATGTAGTTTTATCATCATATAAAGAAGAAACATCGATAGATCTTAATATTTTAAAGGATTTAGAAGGTTTTAATTAAATAATTAATTCATTTCTTTATTATTTATAAATATATTTAATACAATTCATTTGTAAAAATTAATTTTAAAATAGGGGTAAAAGTAAATATGAAAGTTAAAGCGGAATATATTTGGATTGACGGATATGAACCTACAGCAAATTTGCGATCTAAAACAAAAATTTTAAATGGACCAGTTTCTTCTGTTGAAGAATTGCCAACATGGGGGTTTGATGGATCAAGCACCTTGCAAGCAGATGGGGAAGATAGTGACTGTAAATTGAAACCAGTATGGATATGTCAAGATCCGTTGCGCGGTGGAGATAATATATTAGTAATGAATGAAGTTTGTAATCCAGACGGCTCTCCACACAAATCAAATAGCAGAGCAGCGCTAGTTGAAATTGCAGAAAAATTTAAAGAACATGACCCTTGGTTTGGTATTGAGCAAGAATATACTTTAATGGATGGGAAACAACCTGCTGGCTGGCCAGAAGAAGGATTTCCTGAAAGACCACAAGGACCATATTATTGTAGTGTCGGAAATGAGGATGTTGCAGGTCGTGACATGGTGGAAGATCATTTAGACCTATGTCTTGAAGCTGGTCTTGAAGTGTCAGGTATTAATGCAGAAGTAATGCTTGGACAATGGGAATATCAAGTAGGCCCATTACCTGCTTTAGAAGTATGTGATCAATTATGGGTTGCAAGATGGCTATTAGAAAGAATAGGTGAAGAATGGGGTTATTGGGTTGAATTGCACCCAAAACCAATTAAAGGAGACTGGAACGGTTCAGGTGCACATATCAACTATAGCACTACATCAATGAGAGCTGATGGCGGTTTAAAAGTTATTGAAGAAGCTTGTGAAAAATTAGGCCAAAATATTGATAAACACATCGCAGTGTATGGAGCAGACAATGAACAACGTCTTACAGGCTTACACGAAACATGTAGTATCAAAGAATTTAGATATGGCGTAAGTGATCGAGGCGCATCAATTCGTATTCCTATGGATGTAGATAAAGATGGAAAGGGTTATTTAGAAGATAGAAGACCTGCTTCAAATGTAGATCCATATAAAGCATGCGCAGCACTGATTGAAACTACTTGCAGTTAATTTTTGGATTTTTGAAATCATATCCTTAATCTAAAGATATGATTTCAAAACACTTATTGGGATGGTATTCCTCAAATAAACGAATACTTCCATGGCGCGAAACCAAAGATCCATATAAAATTTGGATTTCTGAAATTATGCTGCAGCAAACTCAAGTTGTAACTGTTATTCCATATTATAATCGGTGGATTAAAAGATTTCCCACTGCACTTATTTTATCTAAAGCGCCTTATGACGAAGTTTTAAAATTTTGGGAAGGACTTGGATATTATTCTCGATGTAAAAATATTTATAAAACTTCTCAAATTATTAAAAACTCTTTTCCTGACAATTATAATGATTTAATTAAACTGCCTGGGATAGGCGATTATACAGCAAAAACTATTCTTGCAATTGCATTTAATAAAGGTGAAGTGGGGATTGATACCAATTTAGAACGTGTTAGTTTTAGATTATTAGGATTAAAAAAAAGATCTAAGTTTAATCAAAGTAGAGCGAGAAAATTCCTTGAAAATATACAAGACAGAGAAAGCCCAGGTGACTTTAATCAAGCTTTAATGGATTTAGGTAGCGGTATTTGCCAATCCAATTTTGTAAATTGTTCAATATGCCCTATTAACGATGATTGTAAAGCATTTTTAAATTTAGATCCTATCAGCTATCCTGAACCAAAGAAGCAGAAACCTATTCCAACGATACAAGTATCCACTTGTGTTATTAGAAAAAAGAATAAATTGCTAATATTACAACGCCCTATTGATAAAATGTTAGGAGGTCTTTGGGAGTTCCCAGGTGGCAAAATTGAAAAAAATGAATCAAGGGAAAATGCAGTTATAAGAGAAGTTTTTGAAGAAACAAGCTTATCTATTAAAAACCCACAATATATTGGGGAGATAAAGCATCAGTATAGTCATTTTAAAGTACATATTTCATTATTTTTAATTCATATTGATAGCGCGAATTCATTGAAAACACGTCAAGAGTATAAATGGGTTACAAGAAGAGAACTAGATAGTTTTGCTTTGCCAAAAGCAAACTACAAAATGTTAGAGATTTTAGATAAATTAACATAATCCTTATGTCAGTTATACGTTTAATAATAACTTTGCTAATTATGGCGCTATTTGTGCCTTTCTTTATCTTAACAATGATTACAGGGATAGTTCTTTCTTATATAATGCATCCAAAATATTTTTATTTTACAATACATTTTGGCTGTAAAATTTTATTATTGTGTGGTTGGCAATATCATACTATTCATGGCAAGGTCCCTGACAAAAATAAAGGTCCATATATTTTTATGTTTAACCATGAATCTATGTTTGATGCTTTTATGTTAGGAGCATCTATCCCTTATTATATAAATGCAATTGGTTGGGAGGGCATTTTTAAATGGCCTTTATGGGGATTTTTTGCAAAGCGATATGGTGCATATCAAATTACTCATGATGATACTAACAAAGCACGAGAAACGTTAAAAGCTGCAGAGAAAATTTTATTGATTGATAAAACCTCCATGCTTTATTCACCTGAAGGTAATCGAACTATTACTGGTGAAATGGGAGAGTTTAAAAAAGGAGGATTTCATTTTGCAAAATCTACAAAAGCTACAATTGTTCCAGTTGGTATTGTTGGTGCATTTGAATCTAATGTAAGAACTAGTTGGATTATTAATCCGGGCAGATTAAAAACTGTTTTTGGTGAACCAATTACTGTTGATCAATATTCTAATCTTTCAATTGAAGATTTCCGTGACCTTGTCAAAAATCGAGTTGTAAAGCTTGTTGAAGATTTTAGTTGAGATGTTTGATTTTTGGGTGTAAAAATCCAGCTATTCCACAAAGTCCCGCCCCTGTTCCAAATAATAAAAATATTGTTTGAATATCAAACACATCTGATGCAAAACCAATGATGCCAGAAGAAACAGCAGTCATGCTGATGATAGATATAGAAATAATAGAAAAAATTCTTCCTAATAATTCTTCTGGAATATTTTTTTGCATGATAGATACTCTTGAAATAATTAATAATGGAATTCCAATGCCATGACAAAAAGACAAAATATACATTTGTATCATATTTTCAATAAAATAGTATAAACAGAAACTAGCTCCGTCAATAAAAAGCCCTGTTAAAAAAAGTCTTCCGTGTGTAAATCGATCTCCAAACTTATATACAAATGCTGTTCCTAATAGCATGCCCAATCCAACGACTGCTTCACATATTGCAAAGTTAGATGCAGTCCCCCCTAAACCAATTTTGACTAATATAGGAATTCCAACAACAGCTGGCCCCATGACAAACAGGTTGCTCAAAACAGTTAAAATAATAATAGATAATAGTGTTTTGTCGTTAAATAAATACACAAGGCCTTGATAAGTTTTATTTACAATTAATTTTAAATTTTCATTTTCTTTTTTTTGCTTTTCTCTTGGTGCATTAATACTTAATAAGGCAGTGATCAAATAACATATAACCGTTATGTAAAACAAATATTCAACAGGTATCATTGTTAAAAAATATGCTGCTACAATTGGGCCAATAAATACAGCAGATTGCCATGCAATGTTTGCTATTGAATTTGCTGCTAATAATCTTTCCTTTTTTACTTGAGTAGGAAGATATGAATTAAATGCTGGGACAAACGGCAGAGAAAAACCATTGTGAAAGAAAGCAAGTATCATAATAATCCAAGCAACTTTTATGTCAAATAATAAAAAAATAGGAATTCCTATGACTGCAATAGCCTGCATTATTTGAGCAAAAGCCATAACCCTAGTTTTGGAATACATATCTACGATTGCACCTGCAAATAATCCAAAAAATATTGCAGGTAAATATGTAGTCATTGCAATCAAACCAGTTAATTTTTCAGAGTTAGTGATATCTAATATTAGCCAGATTATACTAATGTCATATATAGACCTTCCAATCGACCCAATAAATGGTGCTCCCCATAAGAACGCTGTGAAATTTTTACTCATTCGCATGTTGTTGATTTTGCACGATAAACTACGTATAATTCACTACAATATGACTTATATAATTACAGATCCATGCGTAGGTACTTGTGATACAGCCTGCGTAGAAGTTTGTCCGGTTGACTGCATTCATGGACCTGAAGATACTGAGGGCGCTGGGGAAGAAGCCAAAGACCCTGATTTTGATGCAACTGGCAAACAGCTTTATATTAATCCAGAAGAATGCATTGATTGTGGGGCATGTGAGCCAGAATGCCCTGTAGATGCCATTTATGATGAAGACGAAGTTCCAGAAGAATATGATAATTCAATAGGAGCGAATTATGAGTTTTTTGGTCAAGACGCTCCGTAATAAATTCTTCTAAAAATATTAAAATATGAAACGACTATTAGTCCCTCTTACACTATTAACTGTATTATCATTTTTTCTTTGGAGTAATCGAGTAAATATTGTTGTTTGGGCATTGCCAAAGATTTTAAATATTACCAATCCAATTTTATCTGAAGGATCTTCTAATTGGCAAGAAGGACCACAAAAAAAAGATAAGAATGATTCAAGACCCAATATTATTATAATTCTTGCTGATGATTTAGGTTTCAATGATATTTCTTTATATAATGGCGGAGCTAGCGACGGTTCATTAATGACCCCAAACATTGATTCTATTGCAAAAGATGGAGTATTATTTCAAAACGGCTATGCTGCAAATGCCATGTGTGCTCAATCTAGAGCATCAATTATGACAGGACGATATTCAACACGATTTGGATTTGAGTTTACTCCAATTTTTCCAATTGCGTTAACAGTATTTCAATGGATGGATGACATTCAAGATCCAGAATTAAAATTAGAGATTAATAAAGAACTTATTCCAATGGGTAAAGATCTTTTTGATGCAGGAATGCCAACAGAAGAAATTACAATTGCTGAAATATTACAAGATGCAGGATATTATACGGCACATATTGGGAAATGGCACCTAGGTGATAGCCGAGGAAAACTAGACATCTATCATCCTAACGATCAAGGGTTTGATGATAGCTTAATTTTAGCTAGCGGACTTTATTTGCCTGAAAATCATCCTGATGTTGTAAATGCAAAATTTAATCATGGTGTTGATAAAATGGTTTGGGCGAGTTCTCAATTTAGTGCATCATTCAATAAAAGCCCTGAGTTTACACCTGGAAGCTATCTTACTGATTATTATACTGATGAAGCTATTAAGGTTATAGAAAAGAATCAAAATAGGCCTTTCTTCCTTTATTTAGGTCATTGGGCAGTTCACAATCCGTTACAAGCATTAAAGAGTGATTTTGATTTATTTTCTGATCATCATATGAATCATAACTTGCAAGTCTATTCTGGTATGATTGAAGCGCTTGATAGAAGTGTGGGGCGTATTATTGATTCTTTAGAAGAATATAATTTAACAGACAATACTCTTATTATTCTTACTAGTGATAATGGTGGCGCAGGATATATTGAACTTTCTGATATCAATAAGCCTTATAGAGGTTGGAAGCTAACACATTTTGAAGGAGGAATTCATATCCCTTTTATGGCAAAGTGGCCAAATAAAATTACTCCTGGTACTAAATTTAATTTTCCAATTCATCACACTGATATTTTTAGCACTATCGCTGCAGCAGGGAATGCTACCCTTCCTAATGATAGAAAAATTGATGGTGTTGATTTACTCCCATTTATTACTGGAATCAATACAAGCATGCCTCATGAAACCTTATTTTGGAAACAAGGACATAACCAAACTGTTTTACATAACGGTTGGAAATTAATTAGAACTAGCGCCCCTGATAAAAAATGGTTGTTTAACTTAAATGAAGATCCAACTGAAAGAATAAACCTTGCTTCTTCTGACCTAGAAAAACTATCTTTACTTGAAGGATTGCTAAATGAACATGAATTAGAACAAGCACCTTCGTTGTGGCCTTCTGTGTTGAATGCTCCAATATTAATTGATAAACCTGGAAATACTGGTGAAAATTATAAAAAAGACGATGAATATATTTATTGGCCAAACTAATGGATAAAAATCAAATATTAGAAAAATTAAAAACTGTTAAATATCCTGGTTTTAATAGAGATATTGTTTCTTTTGGTATGATTAAAGATATCGTTTTTGACCATAAAAATATTACCTTGCTTTTATCAGTTTCTTCATCTAACTCTGAAAAGAAAGACCAGCTCGTTCAAGACATAAAATCTTGTCTTGCCAATGATGAATATGATATAATGGTTAAAATACTTGATAGCCCTCCGCGCAAAACAGTTGATACGTCTAACAAAGAAGCAAATGTAGAAGGCAATATAGGCAAAATTATTGCTGTTGCTAGCGGAAAGGGTGGAGTAGGAAAATCTACCGTTGCATTAAATTTAGCAGCTGCATTATCAGTGTCTGGTAAAAAGACTGGATTACTTGATCTTGATATTTATGGTCCTTCATTGCCAATAACAATGGGTATTAATCAAAACCCAGAAGTCAATGAAGAGAAAAAAATCCTACCTCTTGAAAAAAATAATTTGAAACTAATGAGCTTTGGTTTTGTAAGTGGGAATGAAGCTCCTGTGGTATGGAGAGGTCCTCTTGTTGCAAAAATGACTGAACAATTTTTTAGAGATGTCTATTGGGGAGACCTGGATTACTTAATATTGGATTTACCGCCAGGTACAGGTGATGTACAATTAACATTATCACAAAAGATACCACTTGATGGCGCTATTATTGTTACTACACCAAACGATATTGCATTGGCTGATGTGCGTAAAGGCGCTGATATGTTTAAAAAAGTAGACACTCCCCTTTTAGGTGTTGTCGAAAATATGTCATACATGTCTATAGATGGAAATATTTCTAATGCAAACGATGTTACCTTATCAATTAATAATGAAAATATTTCAATTAATGATGATGGATCTTTTAATTTGAGATTTCATCTTTTTAAAAAAGGAGGAGGCTTAAGTGAAAGTCAAAGGTTAGAAATTCCATTTTTGGGAGAGATACCTTATTCAAACGATCTTATGCGTTCCATTGATAGTGGAAACCCGATTGTTTTTGAAGACACTGAATCTGAAATTAAAAATCTCTTTATTGAATTAGCTAAGAAAGTAACATTGTTATGAGTTTAATTGATCCCAATAATCTACCAACCCATATTGGTATCATAATGGATGGGAATGGTAGATGGGCAGAGAGCCAAAGCATGGAACGAATTTCTGGCCATATACAGGGGGTAGAAACAGTTAAGGCCATTGTTGAATCTTGTGTAAAGTTGGAAATTCCTTATCTTACATTGTATACTTTCTCTCAAGAAAACTGGAATCGGCCAAAACAAGAAGTTGATAGTTTAATGTCTTTATTGTCATCAAGCTTAAAAAGTGAATTAGAAAAGTTAAATAGGAACAATATTGTCTTTCAAATCGTTGGTAAAATAGAGGAAATGCCAAGCAATCTACAAGCATTGATTATGGATACAGTGAATAGCACTAAAAACAATACAGGGCTTACTTTAGCCCTTGCCTTAAGCTATAGTGGTCGCCAAGAAATTATTGATGCTACCAATAAGATGCTTGCAGCAAATACAAAAAATATTAATGAGGATACATTTCAAAAACATTTATATGCCCCTAATACCCCAGATCCTGATTTAATTGTTAGAACTGGAGGAGAAAGCAGATTAAGCAATTTTTTATTGTGGCAATCTGCCTATTCAGAAATTCATATAAGTGAAAAAAATTGGCCTGAATTTGGGGAAGATGATTTAACTTCTGCATTAAATGATTTTAGCAGTAGAACAAGAAAATATGGTAGAGTGTTAGAGGAAAATGAAAATTAAATATTACTTAATAGGTATTTTATTATTTACTCTTGGATTTACGCAAGAAGTCAATCTGTATAGAGTAAATATTGAAGGCAATACTACTACTTCTGATAAAATGATCAAGTACTCTGCTGGGTTAAGAGATGGGACTAAGATTCAGCGTGCCGATATTTCCACAGCACTCACAAGATTATGGGATTTAAATTTATTTGATGATATTGACATTGTATTAAATAATGAATCGCAATATGGGGTTGAAATAACTATTAATGTTGTTGAAAGCCCAACTTTAAATAATATTATATTTCGTGGCAACTCTATGCGAGAAGGTAGATTCATTGATAAACTTGATTTAAAACTAGGTCAAAGAATTAGACCCAGTTCATTATATGCTTCATCAAATAAAATTAAAGAAATTTATCAAGAAGACGGTTATTTCAATGTAGAAGTAGCGCCGTCTATTGAAGCTCCACAAGATACCCTTGTTCGGAATGCTTATGCCAAAGATGTAGTCTTTACCATTCAGGAAAATGAAAAATTTCGTCTAAGAAATATTACTTTTGAAGGCAATACCAATTTTTCTGAAAGAAAACTAAAAAAAGAGTTGAAAGAAACTAAAGAAAGAAAATGGTATAATTTTTGGGTGAAGAGCTTTAATGATAAATTATTAGAAGAAGATAAAGCTCTTTTAACAACGTTCTATCAGAATGAAGGATATCGCGACTTTAACGTTATTAAAGACACCCTCGTCGTTGATGAAAAAAATAATTCATTAAATCTTGTGATTACTATTAATGAAGGTGCAAAATATAAATACCGCAACTTCACTTTTGAAGGCAATAAAATAGCAAGCTCTGATGAGCTATCTACTCTTTTAGGGTTAGATGAGGGTGATGATTATTCACAAGAAGATTTTGAAAAAGCTGTTTTTGAAAATATGATGAGCGTTTATAATGACAAAGGGTACATTTTTAGCAATGTTAATCCAGAAATTTTTCCTGTCGGTGACAATCTGTTGGATATCAATTTTCTATTTAATGAAGGGAAAAAGGTATACATAAATAATATTTTTGTTTCCGGAAATGAAAAAACAAGAGAAAATGTTATCAGGCGAGAACTCAAGCTTTTCCCAGGTGACGTTTTTAGTAGAGCAAAATTAATGCGTAGTCAAAGAGATATATGGATTTTGAATTATTTTGATAATGTCATTCCAGATGTTAGCCAGGTGTCAGATAATCAGGTTGATCTTGATTTTATTGTAGAAGAGAAAAAGTCAACTCAAAGAATTAATGCTAATCTTGGGTTTACTGGAGAATATGGTATTACAGGAGGCGCCGGTGTTGAATTTGATAATTTTATGGGGCGTGGTCAAAAATTTAATATCGGAATGAGCACTGGAACCAATTTTTCATTTTATTCTAATCAAGACCCGTCAAAATATAGATCTTTCAATTTGACATTTCAAGATCCAATGATTAATGATAGCCCATATTTGATTGGGGGATCTTTATTCTATTCTTATCGAGGATCATCGACAAATTATTATTTTCCATTAGATTTTACAGTTGCGGGAGGATCCTTTAGTTTTGGTAGAAGATTAGAATGGCCAGATGATTTTTTCCGTGTGATGTGGTCTGCAAGCATTGTAGAAAAAGAATATGACGGATCACAAGCAGATATTGATTCATATATCGGTGGTTTACAGACAACAAGAGGAGTCAGTCTCACTCAAGTGCTTGCAAGGGATAGTAGAGATCGCGCAGAATTCACCACAAGAGGTTCAAAATTTCAAGTTGAAACAACGTATTCTGGAGGCTTGTTAGGAGGGAATGAGAACTTTCAAAAGCATGTGTTGAATTTAGACTGGTTTTCACCTACATTTTCTAAATTTGTATTATTTAGTTCTTTGAAAGTTGGGGTTATTAAAACGTTAAATGTAGATAGTGATACGCAAAGTTTCATCCCATTTGATGAACGATTCATTATGGGAGGGAATGGTATTCCATATGGGAACGCACTCAGAGGTTACCCTGATAATTCTATTGGACCAACCACTGCTTCTGGACAAGCTGTTGGTGGGAATGCAATGGCAAAAGTTACTACAGAATTAAGATTTCCATTATCTGAGAATCCTGTCATTTATTTTATGACATTTGCAGAAATGGGTAATGTATGGAATACGAGCAGTATGTCAGAACCATTTTATTTAAAAAGATACGGTCCTTTATCGATGCAAAAATCTGCTGGTGTAGGTATCAGATTTTTTATGCCAGGAATTGGATTATTGGGATTTGATATGGGATATGGTTTTGATGATATTACAGGTGATGGTAACCCGAATGGATGGGAATATACAATAACATTTGGACAAACATACTAAAGGAGAATAAAGTGTATAAAAAAATAGCTATGTTAATATTGTTAGTGTCGATGTCTTTCGCTCAAGAAAAAATCGGAGTTGTTTTTTCAGAAAAAATTCGATTAGAGTTTGAAGAATTCAAAGATGTTGAACAACAATTACAATTAGAACTTCAAGTTATTCAAAAAGAATATGAAGCGATGGCAGTTGAATTAGACAGCATGGTGCAAGAATATGAAAAACAAAGCTTAATGATGTCTGAAGAGCTGAAAAAAGCGAAAGAACAAGATATTGTTGATATGAACAATTCAATGCAAAGTTATCAATTGTCAAAAGTTGGTCCTGACGGGGAACTGACTAGAAAACAAGCTCAGTTAGAATACGAGTTGGTAGAAAAGTTTAAAAGTGCAGTTAATTCTGTTGCGATTTCTGGAGGATATGATTTAATCATAGATGGTTCTTTAGCTTCGCTCTATACTAAACCGACCCATGATTTAACTGATGATGTTCTTTATGAGTTAAGAAAAGCAAGCGATAATTCTGCAAAATAAAACAGGTTTATATTGCTTACTCTTGAACAAATTGCCTTAGCAGTAAAAGGTGAAGTAGTTGGCGACCCTGCTATTCAAATAATATCTGTTGATGATATCAATGAAGCAGCAAAAGGATCAATTACTTTTTCTTTTTTGCCTAAGTATAAAACAAAAATCTCATCATCAAATGCATCTGCTTTTGTTACTGATTCTAAAGATGATTTAGAAGGTTATAATGGAGTCGTAGTTGAACATCCTTATTTAGCTATGATTAAAATTCTTACTTTATTCTCCAAAAATAAAGATGTTCAACACTCCATTCATCCTAATACAGTGATATCGGAATCTGCAAAGATTGATTCAGATGTGACGATAGGACCTTTTTCTGTAATTGGTGATGATGTTATAATCAAAAGTGGAACAATTATTGAATCAAATGTTGTCATCCATAATGATGTTCAGATTGGGAGGGATTGTTTAATTCATTCTGGTGCTATAATAGGTGCAGACGGTTTTGGGTTTACCACAATTGATGATAAACATCATAAAATACCACATATTAAGAGCGTAGTTATTGGGAATGATGTAGAAATTGGTTCAAATTGTACCATTGATTGTGGTTCAGTTAAAAATACAACAATTAATAATTCATGCAAGATGGATGATCAAGTACATCTTGCTCACAATGTAACCATTGGTGAAGGGTGTTTAATATCAGGAGGCACTTTTATAGGTGGAAGCGCTACAATTGGTGCCCATTCAATGCTTGGAGGTAAGGTAGATATTGGTCCTCATGTTGTTACTGGAGAAAAATCAGTTTTTGCTGCACGATCATGTGTATTAAAATCAGTGCCTGGCGGTCAAATGTATGCAGGAAATCCGGCAAGAGAAATTAAGGAAAAACAAAAACGTGATGCAGTTTTTACAAAAATAGAAATACTAGAAAAAAGATTAAAAAAATTAACTAAAAATGAAAAGTAGAAAACAGAGAACAATTAGATACCCAGTATCTTGCACAGGCGTTGGTCTTCATACTGGGGTTCAAAGCACGATTACTTTTAATCCAGCCCCAGAAGATTTTGGTATTAAGTTCAGTCGCACTGATAAAAAAGATGTACATGTTACCCCTGATATTGACAATGTTGTTGATCTAACAAGAGGAACAACTATTCAAGAAAAAGGAGTCAAAGTACATACAACAGAACATGTATTGTCTGCTTGTGCTGGAATGGGAGTTGATAATTTATTAATTGAATTAAATAGTAAAGAACCACCGGTGATGGATGGGAGTTCAAAAGATTTTGTACAAGCTTTGGTAGATGCTGAAATTATAGAACAAAGAAAAAATGTTCGTTTTTTAAAAATAACCAAACCTGTTGTTTATACTGATGAAGACAAAGATGTTGAAGTCGTAGGTGTTCCATACAATGGGTTCAAAACTACTTTTACTATTCAGTATGATCTAGAGGAATTAGGCGTACAGTACTCATCAGTCCACAATATGTCACAGAACTATCAAAAACAAATTGCACCAGCACGAACATTTTGTCTTTTGAGCGAAGTAAGCGGACTTGCAAAACAAGGATTAATTAGGGGTGGAAATTTAGGGAATGCAGTTGTCATTGTTGATAAAGATATTGACGATGAAGAGGTAAAAAGATTTAAAGAAGATTTTGGTATTAAATTCTTTAAAGGAGATAGAGGATTACATAAAACACAAATTTTACGCTTTAGAAATGAACCTGTTCGTCACAAAACACTAGACCTTATTGGTGATTTAGCCTTATTAGGGAAACCAATACTGGGTCATATCACTGCAATAAAAAGCGGACATAAAGGAAACGTAGAATTTGCAAAACTTTTAAGAAAAGCATTTAAAAGTCAATTTACAGGAGCAAAAAATTAGTAATACAATTCATCCAACTAGTATTATTTCTAAAAAAGCAAAAATTGGTTCCAATGTTACTATTGGTGCATATAACGTTATTGAAGATAATGTCAAAATAGGTGACAATGTAATTATTGGTAATTTTAACACTATAGGCGAATTCACAGACATTAAATCTGATTGCCATATTTTCCATAACAGTAGTATTGGTGCTATCCCACAAGACAAAAAATTTGGCGGCGAAAAAAGCAAGCTTATTATTGGGAAACGCACCATCATCAGAGAGTTTGTTACATTAAATAGAGGCACTAAAGCAACTGGGAAAACTGTTATTGGTGATGATGTTTTGATTATGACAGGCGTCCACGTAGCACATGATTGTGTTATAGGCAATAATGTTATTCTTGTTAATCTTGTTGCGTTGGGAGGCCATGTTGAGATAGATGATTGGGCGATTTTAGGCGGGGCAAGCACTGTTCATCAGTTTTGTAAGATTGGCAAACATTGTATGTTAGCTGCCAATTCAAAAATTGTACAAGATGTACCGCCATTTATTTTAGCAGGTAGGCACCCAGTTGAATATACTGGTATTAATACTCTTGGATTAAAACGAAGAGGATTTTCTCAAGAAGAACGTATATCCATTAAAAAAGCTTACAGATATTATTTTCGATCTGATTTAAATGCTTCTGATTCTTTGAAAAAAATTAAAAGTGAATTTAATGGGGACAAGAATATTAAAGCGATTATCTCTTTTATCAAGAATAGTAACCGCGGCATTATCTAATTAATGAAACGAATTGCTATATTTGGTTCTACTGGATCTATAGGGACCCAGACTTTATCTATTATTGAGGAATATCAAGAAAAATTTCAGGTTGTATGTCTTTCTTGTAACAGCAATGCTGATTTATTGTTACAACAAGTAGAAAAATTTATGCCAAAGAAAGTCGCAATAAATGGCATTGAATCAAATCATCCATTAAATGATTTCTGCAAAAGCCATGACATTGAATTAATTGTTGGCACTAATGCTTCTCATCAGCTTTCACAGTATGATGATGTTGATTTAGCAATTAATGCTATTGTTGGTAGCGAAGGTCTTATTCCTACATTTAATATTGTTTCTAACAATATTGATTTAGCATTAAGCAATAAAGAGTCTTTAGTATTAGGAGGGCATATTATTATGCCAATGACTAATAATCAAAGTTCAAATATTATACCTGTAGACAGTGAACATTCAGCAATTTTTCAGTGTTTGGTAGGTGAACCAAAAAATTCTTTAAAAAAAATCATCTTAACAGGAAGTGGTGGCCCATTTTTAAATAGACCTATTGATTCATTTAATACAATTACAAAAGAAGAAGCATTAAATCATCCAAATTGGGATATGGGTAATAAAATTTCAATTGATTCAGCAACAATGATGAACAAAGGATTAGAATATATTGAAGCATTGTGGTTGTTTGGAATTCAAAGAGAGCAATTAGAAATTGTTATTCATCCAGAATCGATTGTCCACTCTTTAGTTCAGTTTGTTGATGATTCTTATAAAGCACAATTGGGGATTCCGAGCATGAAAGTACCTATCCAGTATGCTCTCTCTTATCCAGAACGATTAAACAATAATTCAGGAAATTTAGATTTTGATAAAATGAATCAGTTAAATTTTTCCGCACCAGACTTTAATCGCTATCCATGTTTAGAGTTAACAATGAACTTAGTTGACAAAGGAGGAAACAGTATACCAATCATGAGCATTGCAAATGATTATACAGTAGAATTGTTTTTGAATGGATCTATCGAGTTTCTTGAGATTGCAAATACTATAGAAAAAACAGTAAATAAATTCTATTCTGAAAATGAACCCACAATTGAAGATTTAGTTCAATTAAATAAAGAAATTAAATTATATTTAGGCTCAAAATTATGATTTATATACTAGCATTTATTATTTTAATCGGCGTTATTGTTTTTGTTCATGAATTAGGACATTATCTTGCTGCACGAAGCGTTGGTGTTACTGTCGAACAATTTTCTATTGGTATGCCACCTACAGTTTATAACTATAAACCTAAAAATTCTGATACTGTTTTCTCTATAGGAGCTTTGCCTTTAGGTGGGTATGTAAAAATGAAGGGAATATTAGATGAAAATATGGACTCTTCTTTCACTGGAGCAGATGATGAACTAGAATCAAAAACTGCTTTACAAAAAATTTGGGTTATGAGTGCAGGAGTGCTAATGAATATTGTATTAGCCTTCATATTGTTCGTAGCGCTTGGTGCTATTAATGGAGAAGCTGTTCCAGCAAATAATAACACCACGATTGATTATGTTGCTGAAAATGGGCCTGCATTTCAAGGGGAAGTTAATCCAGGAGACTCTGTTCTTTCTGTAAACAACATTGTTGTAAATAGTTGGGATGACTTTGTAAAAATCATTGAAAAAAATCCTAACACAGAATTAACTATTCTTTTTGATAGGGATGGTGAAGAGATTGAAAAAAATATTATCACTGCTTCTGCCCCAGATATCAATACAGGACGAGTTGATCGATTAGTAGGAAAGTTAGGGATTGGGAAACAGATGCAGGTGAATAGTTTGGGATTCACTGGATTATTGCGACATGGATATGATCAGACAATTTGGTCTATGACTTTGATGACTTTTTCTTTAAAAATGATTTTTTCAGGTAATGTTGGTAGAGATGATGTTGGTAGTGTAATTATGATTGGCCAAATGGCTGGAGATGCAGCACAAGCAGGACTAACACCCTTTTTAACATTGATGGCATTAATTAGTGTAAACTTAGCGTTTATTAACATTTTACCAATCCCTGCACTTGATGGAGGTCATATTATGGTCATTTTAATTGAAATGTTGCTTGGAAGATCTCTATCAGTCAAAACAAGAATGCGAATTCAATCAGTTGGGATGTATATATTGCTTGGTTTGATGGCATTTTTAATTATTAATGATATTTTAAGAGTATTTTTTTAATACGATTTTAACGTTAATACAATAACTCCACTCTTCAATTTTATTGTTATCTCTACGGGAATTGTTTTATTGTTTTTGCCAATTGCATAAGCAATTTCCATATCTCCTTTATTTTTTAATGCAGACTTTCCATTATAAATGGGAGTATATGTGTATGCATTAAATTTGCCAGCAGGAGTGCGAATCTTATTATAACCAATATTTTTAATTTCAATTTGTCGCACTCTTCCTTCATCAATTGTTAAAAATTTCTTTGAACTATTCTCTTGGATATTGATATCACGCATTATCATAATTAATCCATAAGGATCAATTGCTTTATCTGGCAAGGTATACTCTTTGTTATTAGTGATTGCAATATTATTTGCAATTGTAGTAGTAGATTGTCTTCGAAAATTCTTTTCCCTAATATTCTTTTCTTGTTTTATTAGAGATAAATCATCTTTGCTAATCCACGTATTAATTTCATCTCTAATTTTATATAATCTATCACCTAGTTTTGAAGTTTTGACGTAGAAGCGAAAATGATATGCTTCTTGATTATTAATAATTTCAATTTTTTCCGTTTTTAAGCTTGCTTTTCCTAATTTAAATGGACCAAAAAGCACCTCGTACTTGTATTCTTCTCCAACTGTAATAGATTGAGCATAGAGATTACAAACCATTAGCATTAAAGTTATTTTTTTAAACATTTATCTAATTTGTGTAATTGTTTTATTGTCAAAAATATAAATTTTTGATGCTTTTTTGTTTTTTATTTCACCTGCATCAATTAGTAAATCAATCTCTTGTCCAAATTCTTCCTCAATTGAGTTTGGATTGTTTAAAGGAAGTTGACCTGTTCTATTCACACTAGTGCTTGTAATAGGTTTTTGATATTCTGATAAAAGAGCATGAAGGAATGCATGTTTAGGAATTCTAAAACCAATTTTTTTATTCTCTGTAATTAATTCGCTTACAAATTGTGTTGTATAAGACATAATACATGTATCACCTTTTGATAAAATGTCATCAGTTTTTTCTTTCAATGAATCGTCTAACAAAATATTTTCAGAAATTTCATTAAAACTATGAATAATGATTGTCATTGGACTGTTTCGCCTTTTTATTGTATTGATTTTTTCAATTCCACTTTCATTTTTGACATCTGTTCCAATCCCATAGATTGTATCAGTAGGATAACATACTACTTCACCATTCACAAGCGATGCTATAGTTGTATTAATAGCATCTTTGTCATTAATTGATATACGTCTCATATTTTTTTTGTTTTCCAACGTTTGTGAACCCAAAAATATTGTTCAGGATATTTTTTAATCTCCTGCTCAAGCATAAACGTATATTTTTGTACTATATCTTCAATGCTTTTATTGTTTGTATCTATTTTTTCAAAATTAGCTTCGTATCCATTGGCTGTTTTGACTGCTGAAAAGAAAATTAAAGGACTGCCCATCGTTTTATTATAGTTTGCGGCTCCTGATGGAGTGGAGGAAGGAATATTAAAGAAATCTACAAAAACACCTTTCTTCCCTGCGTCTTGATCGCTTAGAAGAATAAGTAATTCGTTATTTTGTAATGATTGTTTTACATCACTGCTGGGTCCTCCTGTATGTAATTCATTTGCTACATATTCTTTTCTTAGTTCCACAAAAAACTTTGAAGCTGCTTGGTTATTTTGTTGATATGAAATTCCTGCAATATTTTTATATCCTTTTCTTGCCATTGTTACAATTAATTTATGAAATGAACCAAAATGCCCTCCAACCAATATTACTCCATTATTTTCTTTTAATGCATCGTCTACAACCTGCATATTATTGAAATGAACAGTATTTTCATCGAAATGAGCGTATTGACTTAAGAAATCCACAATTTCTTCTACAGTAAATCGATACAATGCTTTGATAGTTGTATTGTACCATCTTTCGTCTTTTCCTGGAAATGCAGTTCTAAGATTTTTTAGAGCCATTTTTTTTCTTAATTTTAGAACATGGAATAGTAGAAAATAATGTATTTTATAGTTAATTTTGAGGAAGAATTTTGGCAATTTTTCCAAACAAAAAGAATACGATTTTAGAAACCAATACATTTTTATAATGTAAATCTTTGTATAAGTAATGAAAACAAAATTTAATAAACTTTGGATTTTTATCTTAATAGCAATTATTGGCGTTGTTATTGCTAAAAATAATAATTCAAAAGTGTATGTTGTCCCTATCCAAAACACAATTGATTTAGGTATCCCTGCTTTTGTTAATCGTGCAGTTAATGCTGCAGAAAAGAATGATGCAACACTTCTTGTGTTTGAAATCAATACTTTTGGCGGCAGAGTTGATGCAGCAACACAAATTAAAGATGCAATATCTAGTACTGATATTCAAACCGTTGCGTTTATTAACAAAAGAGCTATTTCTGCTGGATCATTGATTTCACTTTCTTGTGATAAAATCTATATGACTCCCGGTGCTACTATTGGCGCTACTAGCGTAGTAGATATGAGTGGAGAAAAACAATCTGAAAAGTCCCAAAGTTATATGAGAGAAGAGATGGGAGCTACCGCAGAAAGTTCTGGCAAAAATGTAACTATTGCTCGTGGTATGGTTGATGAAGAATTAAGTTTTGAATATTTAGTAGTTGAAGGAGATTCAGTCAAAGTTGATGATATAGAAGGACGCAAGGAAGGGAAATTAATTACTCTTACCACTGAACTTGCTTTAAAATATAAAATTGCTGATGGTGAAAGCGAATCTATTGAAGAGATTATTGCAGATCTGAATATCGAAAATTATGATATTATTACTTTAGATGAAAATTGGTCTGAAGATTTAGTGCGTTTTCTTACTGATCCAGTTGTTTCATCTTTGTTAACTACGTTTGGTACAATAGGTATTATATCAGAATTATATAGTGCAGGATGGGGCATTGGCGGTACAATAGGTATTGTATGTTTAACTCTTGCATTAGGCGCTGGCTATTTAACAAAGTTAGCTTCCGCTACAGATTTATTAATAATTTTTTCAGGTTTAGCCCTTCTGTTAATTGAATTTTTAGCTATTCCTGGGTTTGGCATATTTGGTATAGCAGGATTGGTCATATTATTTTATGGACTTTATTTATTGCTAATCCCTGAAGTGCCTGTAAGCGATGAAATCTATAGAGAAGCGTTAGATGGTTTTTCATGGGCAATTGTTGGGGGAATTATTGTTTTGATTATGTTAATCCGTTTGATATCACAATCAAAAGTATTCCAAAGATTGATTACACAAGATTCAAATAAAACTACTTTAAAAAAGAACTACGATAAAAGATCGAAGGTGTAGTGATTTATGAATAAATTTTATAATAAACAGCATAGTGCAAAGGAGGAGTAATGGGACTTTATGTTGCCATACCGTTAGTATTATTTATTATCGTATTATTATGGATTGTACCAGTAGGATTATGGTTACAAGCTATTTTTAGTATTGGAGGAGGGCATGTTACCATTTTCAACTTAGTTGGAATGAGATTTAGACGTGTACCGCCTAGTGTTATTGTCAATGGCTTGATTGCTGCAAGAAAGGCTGGTTTAGACCAAGTCACTAATTCGGACCTCGAAGTTCATTTTATGGCTGGAGGTAATGTAGACAAAGTTGTTGATGCATTAATTGCCGCATCAAAAGCTGGCATTGATCTGTCTTTTGAGATAGCTACCGCAATTGATTTAGCAGGTCGAGACGTTTTGTCTGCTGTTCAGACAAGTGTATATCCAAAAGTAATTGATGCGCCTGTTGATGGAAAATTATCAGCTGTTGCAAAGGATGGAATTGAAGTTAGAGCTCGAGCAAGAGTAACTGTAAGAACTGATATTCCTAACTTAGTCGGAGGAGCTACAGAAGACACCATTATTGCAAGAGTTGGTGAAGGAATTGTGAGTGCAATTGGTTCAAAAGAAAATTATGAAGCAGTACTTGAAAATCCAGATTCAATCTCTAAAAATGTGTTAAATAAAGGCTTAAATCATGGAACTGCTTTTGAAATATTATCAATTGATATTGCTGATATCGATGTTGGTAAAAATATTGGTGCACAATTACAAGCAGATCAGGCAGAAGCTGATTTACGTGTAGCACAAGCTAAAGCAGAGACTAGAAGAGCAATGGCTGTTGCGCTTGAACAAGAAATGAAAGCAAAAGTTGTGGAAGCTGAGTCTGAAGTGCCAAAAGCAATGGCAGAAGCATTCAGGAAAGGCAATTTAGGAGTGCTTGATTATTACAAGCTTGAGAATATTGCTTCTGATACAAGCATGAGACATTCTATTGCTGGCACCCCTGATGACAAAGATGAGTCTGCTGAGGAATAAGTTTTTTTGGAAACATTATTCTATCTACTCATTTTTTTCTTTTACATTGTTTCTAGTTATAGAGAATATCAGAAAAAAAGAAAAGCTAAAAACAAACCTATAACTAAACCAGATGTAATAGAACCATCTCCCGAACCTGAATTACCCAAATCAGAAACTCAAAGCGTTCTGGATTTTTTAAATAATGCATTTGAGGATATGGAAAAACGGTCACAGGCCATTGAACAATCAAATATATCGTCATCTCAGGTATTTTTTGATAAAGATGTTGATTTAGTTTCACAAGACAGTTCTGAGCATGAGGTTCAACCAACTTTTGATCAACACTTTGATGTTGATCATGATATGAGCGGAGTAGATGAACGTCATTTAGAAGGTTTGTCGACAAAAATCAAACATAAAAAAACAAAATATGATAAACCTTCTTATCAAATTTCAAAGATTAAATCAATACAGAAAAAATATTCAAGCAATCCATTCCAGCTCGCTATTGTGATGCAAGAAATATTAAACAAACCAAAATCAATATGAGATTTCTTATCATGGGTCCACCAGGAGCAGGCAAAGGTACACAGGCCAAAATTTTGTCTGATCAATATAATCTTGTTCATCTTTCTACAGGAGATATTTTAAGAAATGAAATTGATAACCAAACAACTATTGGCCTTGATGCAAAAAATTATATGGATCAAGGGCTTTTAGTACCAGACGAAGTGTTATTATCAATGATGGAAAATACCTTAACTAATTTAAAGGGATCGGGAATTATCTTAGATGGTTTTCCTAGAACTATTCCTCAAGCAGAAGGGTTAGATGCAATTTTTAAAAAATTAGATCTCACTATTGATATGGTAATTAATATTTATGTTGATAAAGAGATTTTAATTAACAGACTAATCAAAAGAGCTGAAGATTCTGGAAGAAGCGATGATACTAAAGAAGTTATTGTTAATCGTCAAAATGTATATTTAGAATTAACAGCTCCCTTGCTTGAATTTTATAAAAATGAAGTAATTAATGTTGATGGTGATGGAACGATTGAGGAAGTTACTCAACGTGTTTTAGCGGCAATAAAATAATGATTCTACTAGGTATTACAGGAGGCATCGCTTCTGGGAAAAGTGTCATATCCAATATTCTCAAAGAAAAACATAATGCATATATATTCAATGCAGATGAAGAAGCAAAGACACTTCTTTTTACAGAAGAAATCTCCAATCTAGTGTTGGAAACATTCCCTGAATTAGAAACGATGACTGCAGAATCGTTAGCCAAGATTGCTTTTAAAGATCAAAGCTCTCAAGAGAAATTAAATTGTATTATTCATCCAGCAGTTGGCAAAGAAGCCTTAAAAAGAATTGAAGAAATTAATGAATTAGGTAAACATTCTATGTTTGTGATTGATGCACCACTCATCATTGAAGGAAGTTCATATAAAAATTATAAAGAAAAAGGAGCTATAATCATTTTGGTCACTGCACCTGAAGAGATACGAATGGAACGTGCTTTATCCCGAGGGAATTTATCGCGTGATACAATTCAGGATAGAATAAATTTGCAATGGTCTGATGAGAAGAAAAAAGAATATGCTGACTATGTCATTCTAAATGACTCTTCTCTTGATAGCCTAGAAAGAAATGTTGAAAATTTGATTAATGAGATTGCAAACAAAAATAATTAATTTATGTTTAAGTATATTGTGCTTGATTTTAGTATCCTGTTATGGTGATCCGTCTTCTACTACAGGACCTTCTGATAATAATAACACTGGTGATAATGGTAACGGAAATAATGATACATCTCCATTAGTTGTTACACACTTCGATACAATTGATGAGCAAACAAAAGTATTTTCTACAATGTTTGGTGGCTATCAACGCACCTTTATTGTTCATGTTCCACCAAATTTTGATCCTAACTATTCTATTCCGCTACTTTTTGTATTACATGGTTATACCAGTAACGCAAATCTGATTCACAGTTATTCAGGCTTTGATGACATTGCTGATCAAGAAAATTTTATTGCAGTTTATGTTCAAGGTACTACTGATATCTATCAGAATACTGGATGGAACGTAGATGTTGTAGCATCATTTGCTGCGGTTGATGATGTTGGTTTCTTTAAAGCACTGATTCAATATTTCAAAACAGACTATAATATTAATTCTGATAAGATTTTTTCATGTGGAATGTCCTTAGGTGGTTTTATGAGTTATCGATTAGCATGTGAGCTTGAAGAAATTAATGGAATTGGTTCGGTAACAGGGTCAATGGCTGCACTCTCTGCATGTAATCCTCCAAATAAAAAGAATATTATTCATTTTCATGGTACTTCTGATACTGTGGTTCCTTATAATGGTGTGGTTTGGTCATTACCTGTTCAAGATGCACACGATTTTTGGGCAAATAAAAATAATTGCAAAAATCAATCTCAAATCACTGTACCTGACTTTAATAATGATGGAATACAATCTACTCAATTTCTTTCTAATGACTGCGATGATGGCAATGAAGTTATTTTATATGAAATGAAAAATGAAGGTCATACTTGGTTTCGTAAAGGTTGGGGGCATGATTTAAATAGCTCTGAATTAATTTGGGAATTTTTTAAGGATAAATAATATTAATTAAAATCTGACAGTTTGTACTGTAGAAAAAAATCTACT
>CESD01052963.1_pt1 | contig 26677 bp, 6 predicted proteins | sample 531191 | NCBI WGS metagenome assembly CESD01 (sample SAMEA2622021, study PRJEB7988) | marine metagenome | biome: marine biome (ENVO:00000447); feature: deep chlorophyll maximum layer (ENVO:xxxxxxxx); material: "saline water (ENVO:00002010), including plankton (ENVO:xxxxxxxx)" | depth 188 m
CTAAACCACCTTCACACAGTGATACAAATTGTTGAAAAGTTCTCATTTGTAAGTATTTCCAGTCTTAATATTTAGTGTTTGTACTTTATTATCAGGAGCAAAAGATCTCCAAGTTTTAGGATTGTTCTTAAAGTAAGTTTTTACTTCTGGTTCATTCATATATTGTTTCTTTTGATCATCATTCCTGTCCATAATATCATTAGGATACCTAGATCCACTTTTCAATCCATGAATTGGTGGTCCATGATGCCCATAAGACCATTTACCTGGTGTGGGTTCTTTACCCGATCCATAAGGTACAACAGGAATCTTTTTTATTTGTTCTGAGAATTGATTAAAGGATTTCACTATGCTAATGCAATTGCTCTAAAGTCTTTTAATCTAACAGGAACGCATTCATTTGTTGATGACATCACTATCTTAATTGTAAATCCATTAAATTCTTCTAAATCATTTACGGTAAATTGATATTCTGAGAAATCATTTAATCCATTTTTTGCAACTTTTGCATCTGCAGTTCCATCATTCAATGCAGGATCAATAACTTGATCACCAAAACCATCACCGTTTGTATCTATTAGGTTTTTAAATCCAGGAAATGCCCTATATGATTGAGACACTTCACTAGAATCTGCAGTGAATAGTCTATAGAATACTCTAATGTCTGCTTCTGGTTGAACATTACCAGCAACAAAAACTTTCAATGATGTGGCTGGTTGTTTTAACCGAACCAACTTAGATACAAATGTAGTACCATGTGGATCATCTGTTATTGTATTTGATCTTGTATCAGTTACATAATCAGATACTGGATTATTAATTTTATTTCTACCTAAAACGAAAGTTGAATACTTAGCATCTATAACTGGAGAAAGATTCTTATCTCCTGAATTCATATCAACTTTTAATGCTATGGATTTATTTTTAGGTAAAGTTTCCAACCTTGCAGATTCATTTACATTAGATGCTGCTAATCTAGGTGTTGGGAAGAAAGTTGTTTCATTTAATATAGTTGGTTCAAAACCTTGGTCTATAAATGATACTTCATTACCATCGGCACTTGTTCCACTAACAGTTCTAACTGAAGTTGTAAGACGAGTTCCTCTACCTGGAGTAATAGCATTAATCTGAGGAGAAAGACTACTGAATTGATGGTTCTGTGATATACCAACTGTATTACCACCTACACCTTTCTCTGTAGTAAAGCAAACCAATGTTTTATTGTCTGCTACATTTTCACTTCTAGGACCAGTTCCTCGATCTATTTCTAGATAATAATTGTCAATATTACCTGCATTTCTAAGAGTTGCATTTGAAGGAACATTAAGAGTACTATTAATTCCAACTAATGGGAATCCATTTATTTCATATGTTTGTATTGAAGAATCAATTGGATGATTGGTTTTAAATGTTCCACCTAAAGCTCTACCATCAATAGTCAACTGACCCATACCTACAATATATGAAACAACCTCACTCTCAATCAAAGCTTCACCTCTATCAGTCGTAATACCAGCAAATCTAGTAAATGGAGTAGTATTTGCCACACCAACATTAATTTCATCATTTAATGATGTTGTTGTTTGTGTTATAACTGAATCGGGTTCAATTCCATTAATTCTAACCTTATTATTTACTCCATGATGACCGTGATTATATTGAGTAATTTCAATAACATTTCCTGTATTGAGATCACTAAGAACTTCAGAATCTGTATTGACTGATGCACCTGTTGCAGATGTTCTTGTATCATTATTTGCACCATAATGTATAATTGATTCACTATTCTTAAATGTTGCACCCTGAACATCAGTTAGATATACTGTATCTAAAGTAGACTGTATTGCTATAACTGTGAATTTAGAACCAGCACCTCTTGTAACTAAAGAACTACTATTGTCTATAGTAATAACATCACCAACAGTAAATCTACTACCAGCACTTATATTCTCAATAAGTTTAACTGCCCCAGTAGTACCATCAATAGTAATACTTGCAGTTGCTCCAGAACCATCTCCACTTATTGATTTTATTGGAATAGTATTAGCAACTGGATCTGCGTCTGATGATTGATTAGTAAAGTTGTATCCAGAACCACCACTTACTATTTCTGGTTGTGTAGAAGTATTAATAGGTGCTGCAACTTTTTCAACAATTCCAGTAACACTACCATCTTCAAGATCAGCTTCTGCACCCGTACTTAATTTTCTACCGACAGGAGCATCTGCAGCAGCAAGACCAGTAACATTAACCTTTAATTTTCTTGGTAATGTCTTAACAGGATTAGATGGTAACCATTGAGTATTCAAACTACCACCAATAATATCACTATTGTAGAAGGTTACTGTTCCACTAGGAACGAATTCTGCTTTATATAATTGGAATGTCAAATCTTGGTACTGACTTGCTGTCCAAATAGTTCCATTTTGTGATTTAAATAAACTACCACCAATATATTGTTTTGTATGAACAACACTTTCAACATCAGGTAAATTAGAAGTCTTAACAGTCTTCTGACCCATTGTAGAGCACCACATCTCATATAGATCTGATGAAGGTGATAAAAATACAAGTGCATATTCCTTACCACCCTCTAAGTAAACTGGTGATGGGAATCTAATATTAGTTGCTATAGAAGCATCATTAGAAATTTGAATGTCATTTGGATTTAACGCCACTTGTGCATAATCTTGAACAAGATAATTAGTTGGTGTTCCTAATTCAACATCTCTAATTTCAACAAATACTTTAGCATTTGGATCCTTACTTGCAAAATAAACATCAACAGAAGTTAGGAACATACCAGTTTCATCAACCCTAAAGGACTGTGCCAAAGGATCTCTATATGGAGCCTCTATTCTTTCAGTTTCAGATTCTTCATTTACATCAATTTCTTGTGTTACCTCATTTGGTTTTTGAGGAGGTTCTGGTGGATTTCTAACTCCAACTATATTTGAAGTCTGGGTTAGAATCGTTCCAGTTGCGTGATATGTTCCAGTTGCATCACTTGCTAATGCAGTACTTCCTGGTAAGGTTATTGTTCCTACAGGAGCAGCTGTAACCTTAAATGTCTTAGTTCCAGTTCTGAATAGATTTGGTGGTGCTGGAACAGCATTTGCATTTCTAAAGAAGAATGTTCCTAAGCAATCTCCCCAATTATCAGAGTATAAACTTGCATTAGTTACTATTGCTGAAGCACCACTTGTTTCACCAACAAGTGAACAATCTTTATTAATATATCCATAGAATCTTTCATCATTTGCCAATGCAACAGTATCTACATTAAGTAATCTTGAAGTTGCTGAATATAAGTTAGATGGAGCAGGTCTTGTTCTATCAAAAATATCAACTGAATAAGTTTCTGCACTTCCACCACTAACATTAACATTAGATGTTGTAGTAGATGTTGTAGTGTTGAATAGAATCAAAGCATCACCATACTTATGATTGGGTTCTACAATCCTAACTTCACCAATTTGTTTACCATTTTTAAAAATACTAGCAGTTTCACCAACAGCAAAAGTTCCAGAAACCATCTCAATTTCAGATACTTTAGGGAATATATCAGGTATTCCACTATCTAAGTAACTATAATGTTTGGTAAATGGTTTTAATCCATTTGCATTAAATGCAACGTTTCTAGATCTCATAAATGGATCTGTTAGTCCATCTATTTTAATACTTTCAACATAATCAAATTCACGACCTTCATTCTCTAGAACATTTGTAAAACTTGTTTCTTTTGTTCTAGTAGTTGTAGTTCTTCTTGTTGTAGTAATATCTCTATGATTACCCTCAAAGATATCCTGATCAGTTTCTACTTCATTTTCAAATACGTTAACATCAGTAACAGAATTAGACTCATCACGAACAACGTTTTCTTCCTCAGCCCAAGTTGCACCAGTAGACTCTGTTCTATGATTATCAACATAAATTGTTCTAGTCCAATTATCTGATGGTGGATCCAGTTGAACAGCACCAGCAAATACAATTACATTAAATGGGTTAATATTTTCAACTTGAGTTGCTTGAAGATTTTTAAGTTCACTAGCAACTTGATTATATTTCAAAGTAATCAAATCACCAGTTTTTTGGCAATTTGGATCCAATAATTGAAGATTTGAACTACTATCTACAGTATTATGATCGGTTGCTATATCATAAGCTAATTGTGCTCTTATTGACCAAAAATCAACAGCACTTATTAGTTCCCTATTAACAACATCAACATCACATCTAGCACCAGAAGTTCTGCTATTATTGATAAAGTCTCTATCTTTAAAATCATTTACAACAAAACCACTTTTAAATCTATCTAATCCATCAGCATCAAGAACTTGTAAAGACTTAGTATCTGATTCTAAAGCAGTAAGTGAAGTCATTACTTCAAGATTACTAATCCTTTTTTCAAGTTTTCCAATATCCCTCATTGTATATCGCTTATTATCATATAATTTGATCTTAGGATCTCTTATTGGATCATACAAGTATGGTGGAAGTGTTATTTGTGCAACCTCCATAGATGGACCAACTTCTGTTGGTGGTGCAGGAATATCTGCAGAAACACCTTTTATAAGTTTCTTAGAACCAAATTTATCAATAACTAACTTATCAATTCTTGGTAAGTAGTATGTATATCCAAGAATTGAACTTTCATTAGAAGCAACAATATATTTTGTTGTAGATTCAAAAGTTCTACTATTAAAGTCAAATGGTGACTTATTAGTTGATATATCAAATGGACTAACTCTAGGTCTAAAATCTAAAATATCGGTTCCTCTATTATTAGAAATAATAGGAACATCTTTAGTATACCTATCTTTTGTATAGGAATTTGCAGAAAATAGATCACCACTAGCATCATTTTGAGTCTTATAATAATCAAAAATAATTAATAATCTATTTGATGGAATACTAGAATTACTATTTCTTATGAGTTTTGAATAATCTGAATATTGTTTTCTATGACCTTTATCTAACAAATAATTATTTGTTTTATTTGTATAATTACCTAATGTTATTTTCTGTAAATTAGCCTCAATATTAGACTCTTTAAAATTAATAACTTCTCCTCTAGAGAAAGTATTATCATTTAAGTATACAAATTCTATTTCTGTGGCAGATACTCTATTAACAATTTGTGCAATTGCTCTAGTATCTTTACCAACAATTTTTTCACCAACTATGCTATTTGTATCTAAACCTAAACCAGAGACAAAGGTTAATTTATCTAATACTGGTGTAGCATTATCTTTTGATTCATAAACTGCATGAATACGAACTACATCAGGAACATTTAATGATATTTCTTTATCTTCTATCCTTGTACCATAAGCATTACTTTGTGTTAATGCATTATTAGTTGATACACCAACCTTTCTTGCAATTTCTAACTTTGAACTTCTAACATAATCTTTTGATCTAGTAATTAAACCAACTTTTTTCAAAGTAACACCGACAGTACAAGGAAGTTGAACACTTAAACCACTAAATTTTATATCATTTCCAGCATTAGTTACTGAAACTTGGTCTGATGTTAATGGTTCGATAGTACCATTATTATAATGAATAGAATAATTCTCAACATCAAATGGTTCAAAGAAAGCACTAACAATACCAGCAGTAACATCCAATGCATCTGCTGAAGTAAGACTCAATTCTTTAGATGCATTTGGAGTTTTTCCTGTTATTTGTTTCTTAATTACTAGATTAGCTTTTGAAAGATCTACAGAAGAAACATTTCTTTTTGGTAGTCTTGCATATAAACCAGAATTATTTAAATTCCTAATCTTAGGTGATTTAACTCTGAATATGTTAGAAGTTGTTACACCAGCTAAAATTCTACCATTATTAACACCATCTACAGTTACAACAGGTGCTAATGACATAGAAGAACCATCAGATGATATAGAAACAACTCTATTATAAGTTTGATCTCCAATATCTGTTCCATATCCAACTACAGAATCTGTTTTAATACCAACTTTTCCTGAAAATCTTCTATTTGGTGATACTGCAGTTCCACTATTACCATTACCTGCACCAGTAACTGTTAGTTTATCATATCCAGAGAAATTAGGTAATATTCTATCATATAAAACAGAATCTGCACTAAATCCAGTTGGCAATGTAGAATCAAGGCTATTAGAATCTTGCCAAACTGATTTTATATCATCAACAGTATATACAGTAACTTTCAGTACAGACTGAGTTGCATCAGTTGTTTTTTCATTAATTATTAAAGATTCTCCTTGAACAAAAGTTCCCGTTGTTTGAGATATAGAAATTTCGTTGGGATTACCATTATGTGCTGCAACATATCCTGTAGCACCACTACTAAGACCTCTAACACGACTTGAGGTAGGAATTGTAGTTACAATATTTGTACCTGGATTTGAAACTCTTACTATCGTATATGTTTGAATATCGTATAAATGTAGATCCCATTCAGTTTGATCTCCAACATATGCTGAATTAGACGCAGTAAATGAATATACACGAGCATCACCAATCTTTAATGCCTTACTACCATTAGGTTCGTTAGATGATGGATCTACATTACCAGTACCTTTTCTACGATTATAGAGACCAATAGTATTTGCAGTTGATCCACCAACATTAATCCAAGGCATACCCTCCGCATTATCAACACGCAGTAAACTACCCATACTAAATGGAACAGATGCTACAGGAACAGTTTTTGTATCCCTTGGTTTTTCTATGTCTATAACTTTATTCCATACATCAATATCAAATCCTCTAACATAAGCTCTTCCTGATGATAATTTAACACACATTAAATCATCAGAAGGTTCATTACCATCATCAGTTTTTTGACCTTCTACAAATAAACCAGTAGAATTTATTTCATCATTTAATGAATTTTGTAAATTAACTCTGAATGGATTAACAGCATAATTTCCAGACTCATCATAAGTTCTCTTAGCAAAATACTTTTTAATTTCAGAATATACTGATGTATCCTGCAATTTCTTAATTACACCATCTTTAACACGGAGTAATTCTACAAAATTAGTATCTTCAAAATCTAAAAGTGCTTTCTTAGATAATTTAACACTAATTTTAAATCTATCTGCACCAGGTGCTGCATAGTTAGTAAATCCCTTTGCATTATCATTTAATGATGAATCATCATTTGATGTTACTATAGTTTCTAGAATTTCTAATCCAACTCTATATGATGGCTTATTTGAATATGGTTCTAGTACTAAAATAGACTTTTCAACATCTACAAATGTTCCTCTAATAAAATATATTCCATTATCAATACCAAGTGCAGATCCAATAGCACTAGGATTTTCAGATAAAACTGTTAAAATTGTCTCACCTGAATTTAATGTAGTGTTTCCATATGTAAGATTTTCCTGAAGAGTTAATATCTCTTCATGAGGGAACATCTCACTTATAGAATTTGTGCCAGATTCATTATATTTTACAAAAATAGTAATATCATCAACACCTTCATTTGGTGGTAGAATATAATTCTTAATAGTTCCAACTATTTGGGAATTTTGACCTACTACCTTAGTTCCTTTTCCGTTATTATTATTAATTAATGCATCAAGATATATTGAAACATCTACCCCCAAATGATCTGGATTTACTTTTACTGAAAAATATGTACTATCATAAGTCACTCCACCAGGAATAACCATAGATCCTTCTTTGAATATATGGCTTCCGAAAGATTCTACTTGATTTTGAAGTATTGATTGAAGAGTAGTTAATTCTCTTGCTTGAACTGGAAATCCAGGTTTAAACAGAACCTTATAAAAATTGTCTGCCTTATCAAAATCATCATAATAAGGACTTATATTTAAGTTTGTCTTTTGTGGCATTTTTCTTTAGAATTCCAGGATGATTTTAACGTCTTCTTTTTGTCTCTCATTGCGAGCAATCAAAGGTCTATTGTCAACATAAACAATTTCCCCTGATCCTTTATTTATCTCATTATCTGCCAACCCATTTGTAAAGGTAATTCCTAAATCAATTAATTTAGTTCCAGTAGGGTTAGTTGTAATTCCACTGAAAGCATTATTAATAGTTCCAGAGAAACTAGAACTATCACCTTTTACTGATCCAGCACCTGCTGTAGATTGAAAAGAATAAATTCTACCAGTAGTTGTAATACCAGCATAATCTGTTTGATCATTTAAAGGTGTAGTAAAATTCAAAGATCTATCTACAAAATATTTTAAAACCTTTGTATCTTTATCATATGATGCAACATATCCTTGAGCAATATCACCACTTGTTGTTGTTTGTGTTATTCTCTCACCTACTGATGGTTCAACAGTAGAAACTGTTTCAAACATCATAGCTTTCAATGATGAAAATGTTGGTTCGGTATATGTATCATTAGTTCCAACTTTTGTTGGGTTTTTAACTATACCTACTTGTGCAAACTTAGTATCTGATGGGAAATCTTTAGTTGAATCATCAAATCTTGCATATATCAAAACTCTATCCGTTCCTAATTCTTTATAAAGATCATTTCCATGCCCCAAAGAAGGTGGAATAATAGGGATCAACTTTGCTCTTTGGTTTGAAGGATGTGCTGAATTTTGCAATGCACCCAAATCAACCAAACCATAACTATAACCCTTTCCTCCAGAACTTACTTGAACGTCCTGAATAATACCTCCAACAATATCAACTCTCGCTTTTCCACCTTCACCATCACCAACAATATCAACTTCTTGACCCAATCCATCAGAATATGATCCACCAGCATTATCAATATAAATGTGCTTAATTTGGTTATTATTTAATGTCGAATCTCCATTTTCACGGATTCCTTTAATACCAGCATCATTACTAGTTGACCAATTATTAGGAACTGTAATATATTCTGTTGAATCAAACTTTAATATGTCTGAAGGTGAAACAGTGTAAAGATACTTCCAAATATATCCATCACCACTAGTACCTGCTCTAGAGGGTTCTAAATCAGTAAATGTTGGTTCATCCTGAGATATATTACCTTTTGGATTAGAACCAGTAGATCCATTTGATATACAAAGATATACTTTAAAATCAGAGTTCATTACATAGTAGTTTGCATTATACAATCTACTAGATGATGTAATAGGACTTTGAGATCCTTCTTCAGTTGAATAATCATCACGATACATTTCATATCGTTTTCCAGCAGCCCAATCAATTCTTCTAATAATTCTCCTGATGTTTGCAGAAGAAATCCTCTTACCATACATCATAGTATCTCCCGTATGAGAAACACGAGAAAAACTATCTATAGGTTTAGGTGTCTTAGAGGTATCATTCCAACCACTACTTCTACCATACCCAACCCTCACATCTGGATCTGGAGTTCCAGCTGGATTTGGCAATCCTATGAAAACATAGTATGAATTTTGAGTTGACTCTACTGATTCAACAAAATTGTTTGCGTTTAAAATCCTAAACTGATCAGTAACAATTGCTGGCATGATTATTAATTAAACTTTTTTTCTTTATTTATAGACATAATTAAATACCAGTAACTATTCTAATAGAACCAGTGTTTCTTAATCCAGGTTCTGCATCAACACCACCATAATTTCTTCTTTGAATAGTTGGGAAAGTTGTTAATCCAGCATCAACAGTTAATCCAGTAACTCCTATAGAAATTGGAGATGTTGATCTAGTTCCATTATACAATCTACCCCAAGTTATTTTTCCGAGAGAAATTGTTGCACCAATGTTTGTTTTATCAAAGAAACCAGTTGTTGCTATTCCAACAATACCGTTGGTAGTACTTAAAACATTACAAGTAATTTCTGCCTGATTATCATTCAATTGGGAGAATGAATGGACTTTGTAGATATTATCTAGGAAAGTAGATCCAATCGAAACAATTTCATCATCATTATTATCAACAGATGTAACTCCAGATCCCACAGATATTGAGGTGTCTTTAATTAGAATTGGATATCCAACTGCTAATTTGTTTGCATTTGATTTAAATGATGTGTAGAAGAATCTAAGTAATAATCCACCACCACTACTTTCACCTTTTATTCCAGTAATAATACCTGTATAACCTTCAACATTTGAGAAAGAAGTAATTTTCTCAGTTTCATATTGTGGATGTCTAACTATACATTGTGGTGGATTGGTCTTACTATAACCCAATCCAATATTAGTAATAGTAGTTCCAGTTACTTTTCCGTCTGTTATAGTTGCGGTTGCTTCTGCAAATGTAGATACTCCAACAACAGCATACTTAGTCTTTTCAGTTGTTCCAATACCAACTCCAATTGGAGCAGATATGCTTATAGTAGCAGCAGAACCAACATAACCACTACCAGAATCATTGATTGTTAGAGATTCAATGTCACCATCATTGGATACAGTCGCAGATATTGCTGCTGGTGTTCCAGTTGCAGGTGACATTAATAATGTGTCAACTGCACTAATAATAACATTGTATCTGTCTTCAGTCTCTAATGCTGGATTAGATTGATCTTCATAGAAGAATGATTCGGCATCATCAACAAATATTCCACCATTAAGTCCACTACCATCAGTTGTTGTTACATCATATATTACTTTTGCTGTTGGATATATTTGTGGTTCAATAGTTTCTCTTGCTTTGGAAATCAATTCTCCTTTAATAATCTTATCTTCTTTCTGTTTTGTCCAATCAAGAGGTTTAGATTGATTTTCATTAATACCGACTCCACGATACATTGTAGTTTCAATAAGATCAGAACCAAGAATATCCTTTACTGTCCTCTCTTTTTCTTGATCAATAGTATCTGGATATGATGGATGCTTATGAATAATAACATCATCACCAATTTTAAGGGTTTCATTTACATTAACCAATTCAATATCAACACCATCCTGTCCCTTATAGAAGAACACATCAACTTTATCACTTGCCATAGGAGATTCAGTAAATGTAAATGTTGTTCCACCTTCAAATTGATATGCAATCTCTGGTGTTTGTAGAACACCATTAACGAATATCAATAATACAGCAGTTAGATCAATTTGATCTCCTAATACAGAATCTTCATCAATTTCAAAACTTAATAATTGACCATTGAAGAATAATGGGAATCTCTTTCTAGTTCCATTTTGCATAGAACCAATACTATCAATGAAATCTAATTCACCAAACTGCCATGCAGAGAAGTAATCATTAAATGTTTGAACAACTTCTAGTTCAAATTCTTGTAATGGCTTCTGCAATCTCTTATCAACAACCAATCCTACTGGTTTGAATTTATCACCAACAGCAAATGAATGTCCAGATCTTGCAACAGTGAATTCGGATATTTCAAACATACTTCTGGCAGTACCAACTGAGGTTTTAGCAGCACCAACTTTTAAGTTCAATAAAAGATTACTTCCAGTATCTTCAGTCTTTCCTATACCCAATCTTGAAATACCAACAACAGGCATATTCTCATAGATTGGTTCTGGTGTAATAATTTCAGGATTAACGTATCTTGCACCAGGATCCTTAACAATAAACTCTAATGCACCACCAGTTCCAGCAGGTGATTTACCTACTTGCAACCTCATAGTGTTTATTGTCACTTTACCAACAGGAAGTGGTAAATTATATGCAGGATCAGTTATACGAGGATATGAATGAAGTGTTTGATAAGCATCATTAGCACATCTAAAGATTATAGATCCAGCTGCTATTGTTGCAGTTGCATTTGATTTTTGAATACATCCATTTACAGTTTTACTAGGTACAAATGTATGTGTAAATTGATCTGCAGATGGACTTGGATTAACATTAACTCTAAATGTATCTGGAGTAGAAACTGCTGCAATTTCTAACCATCTTCCACTTGCATAGTCAGTTGGTCTTGGATATCTATGTTCTGTTTGATTATTATCTTTAGAACATGTGAATGTTAAACCATAATCCTCAATTAAAATCTTATCCCCAACAGAAAATCCATGAGTTGCTTTAGTTAGAGTTAGATTTCCAGTATTCTTAACGTAAGATGCAGCTGTTGGTGTTATAGTTGAAGCACCACTAACATTATGATTATCACTTCTGATAATCATTTCACCAGTTGCTGGATCGTAAGATGCATCAGTTATAGTTGTAGTTCCATAAGAAACTGTAACACCATTTACAACAGCACTTTCAAACTTATGCTTATTAACCGCAACCTTAGATTCGATAATAGCACCAGTTCCACCACCTCCACCAGATCCAACATTAACTGAAATTGTATTTGTCTTAGAATCTTCAATACCAAGTATTACTCCATCCGCAGGATCAGTTGTTCTTGGATATGGATGATTGCTGTTATGATTATCTCTAGAACAAGTAAATACCAAAGATCCTGTAGCAATAGTAATAGTATCAATTGCTCTTGAAAGTGCATCTTCTGCACGTTCTTGATTTGTAACAAATGTATGAGAATAATTTCCACCAGTTGTTACTGCATTTGGGTTTGCACTAGCAAAAGTATGTTTTGATGTATTAGTTGATGGTGTTGTAGATAGGGTTTGAATTGTAATAGATGTATCAGTAACAGACTCAATCTTAACTGCAGTATCATATGCAGGATCACCAACTCTAGGATAAGCTTTCTCTGCTGCGTTGTTATCTACATCACAGAAGAATTTAACCGATTCGGCTGCAAGTTTGATACTTGTACCTGGTCTTAGAGTATGAGAACCTATTACCAATTCCATTAAACCTGTAACTGGATCATAATGTGCATTACTTGGTGTAAATGATACTCCAGGTGAAGATCCAACATTAATATCAAATGTAAATTGAGTTACATTACTAATCTGTATCCATTTTCCACTGATTGGATCCGATGCTCTTGGATAAAGTTTCTGAGAAGCACCACCATCCATAGTACAAGTAAATGTTAATGACTCATCAGCAATCTTAACCCTATCTCCATTTGAGAATCCGTGACCATTTGTCAATACTCCAGCAGTTAATGTTACTACACCAGTTGATGGATTATAAATTGCACCTTGTATATCGTGCTTGGTTGCTTGTGATAAACCATGATTATTACCTAAAGTTAAAATTAATTCACCAGTGGATGAAATATAATCAACATTTGTTGGTGTGAAGTTAGTTGTTCCATTTGCAGTGATAGAATTAGGATCAGAAGAAACAAATTTATGCTCAAATTCTATATCAGTAACACTTACAGAAACAGGATTTCTATATCCAGAACCAAATGTCAATCCGTTATAAAATTCATATGCATATCCACCACCGTGATAAATGTGTGGAATAGTAGTTAAACCTACTTCAACTTCAAAAGTTCTCTCAGAAACTATACCTATTACAGGTAATGCTCTTTCATGATCTTGGAAATATGAAGTTGTAACTCCAACATAGTTAAGAGTTTGAACAGCATTTGGAGTTGCAGATACAAATGTATGTGGATCTGTATTTGTAGGTGTAGTTCCTAATAAAGCATTAACCTTAAAAGTATCTGGAGTTATAGTATCAATATAAAGATACTTGTCAAATGCAGGATCAGTTTCTCTAGGATAAGATTTACTTCCACCACTACCAAAGGTGCAACTGAATACTAATGATTCTTTCTTAAATTTAATAGCATCACCAGCCTGAAGACCGTGATTAACAATTTTTATTGTTAATTCACCAGTTGATGGGTCATATACGGTTCCACCAGTAACGGGAGTACCAACATCTTTAGTTGGGCATTTAAATTCTAAATCCTTAAGATGAACTGTTTTTGGATATCCAAGTGCATATCCATGAACCTCATTAGTGGTTACTGTAATAATACCTGTCTTATTATCATAAGAAGCAGTTTGAATACCTAAACTGTATTTTGATGAGGTTCCAATACCTACAATATCTGTAATAGATCCAGCAGCAAATAAATTAGTATTATCTTCTAATTTTGGCTTAACTGATGCACCAACTAGAGGAGCATATCCAAGACCAGGAGTTGAACCCATAGAAACAATTAGTCCACCTCTTGGTAATTGATTTTGGTTAATATCAAACTCCGATTGCATTGGAGTTCCATTTTCAGAAGTAATTCCTGTAAATACTACGCTAGAAATACCTGCTACGGCATCAGTATCAAATTCATAGTTATTACCAGCATTGTTGAATGTTAATGGTGTTTGGAATACTCCATTAATGAACAGAATACCATTTCCAATACCAACACCAGTCTCTGTATTAGCACCACCAACAGTCACGGTATATGTTTTTCCAATTCCTGTAAATGAATCAGAAACATCATCAAATACCATATTAGTATCATAATTTTGTCTTAAGAAGGTTCTTCCAGAGAACTCTGCCTTTACATATGGTAGATTAGTATCATTTCTTCTCTCTCTACTATTACCCTTTGGTGGATCTAAGAACCAAACAGTACTATCAACAATATTAAAGGATCCTCTATGCACCCTAGCAGCGATTCCTTCGCTATGTGGAGTTGCTCCTATACCCAAAGATCCTCTTCTAACTCTAACCACTGGTAGAGTGGATATTCCTAAAGCAACGTCTTTAGAATCATTGATTGTTCCTTCAGGTAAACTGGAGAATCCAACCTGTTCAACCTTCATATATTCATTCTGAACCTTCAATACATCTCTAGGCTGAACTGAACTGATTCCACTAAGAACAAACTGAGAGGTTCCTGCACCAATAGCATCTCTAAGTGAGTGTTCAATAGTAGTATATGTAATTGGTTGTTGAACAATTCCATCTAATCCAATAACTGTCTTAGACAGTTTCTTGGTCATATCAAGTGTATGTGCATTTCCTTCACCAACTCCAGTAAATGTTATTGCAACACCAGTATTAATATATTCTTTTCTACTGTATAACTTGAACTTATTTTCATCAGTAATCTTAACATATACCTTTTCAGGTAATAGTGTAGTAACAATACCAGCATTATTAAGTGTGGATCCTATGGAAACTGGTGTAGCACCAACCCCAATAAAACTAGATCCAGGTGCATAAGTTAATTCCTCATTATCATTAAAGAAATGATCTGGAATAGTAAATTCCCCACTTACATAATTTAACTGATTTACATCATTTGGATTAAATGTCTTCTGATATACAGGAATTCCTTCGTGTTCTATTTCAAAATTAACTTTATTTGCTCTATCTCCATTGATTCCGTCATATGAAGATAAGAATAGTTCTTTAGCAGATGGTCCAACTTCAAATTTATCTGGAGTATTTACAAAATCATTTACTGTATTGAATACAGTATTGAACGATTGAACCTCAATCAATGTTGTTTCTCCAGTATCTGGATAGAAATTAACATTTACAAAGTCACCGTCTGTAACAGATCCAAATGTTCCTATTCCAGAACTAGATGATCCAAGATATGGATATTGAATTGTTGTTACATCACCACTATCTTGTAATGTAACAACTTGATGTACAGCAGATTCATTATTCTGATTACGAGTTCTAACAATAGATTTAACTGTACTATCAATTCTATTATCGATTCTAGTAACTAATATTGGAGTTGATGTGCCAGTATGATAAATTGATTCTAATCTAGCACTTCTTTCTGCACCATCTGGTTGTCCAGGTACAGCATAACGATATGTTGATATACCAGAAGTTGTAGTTCCTAATCCAACAATATTTGCACTTACATTAATCTCATTCTTTGTTTGATTCTCACACTCCAGATATATGGTTCCAGAATCATATCTAGCAGTTAAAACACCAACTCTAGATGCACTATATCCAGAATTTAAAGTATCTACATATGTTTCTGCATAGTAAATATCTGTTCCATCAAAATCAATAGTTACTTCAGCAAAATTAATTGTTTTAGTAATATCATCTTGTAATACAAAATCACCAAATAATCCATTAAAATCAGTCTCTGGGAACTGTGCGATTGTTGTTGTAGTAAATCCAACAATGTCATCATTGGAATCTGTTTGAGCAATAGCAACTTTTACGTTTGTACCAGTTAAATCAATACTACCAATAGATTTTGTTCCACTAGTAATGGCATTACTTACAAACTCAGTTTTTAATATTTTAATATCATGATCACGTTCATATTTCTCTGTTGGAGTAAATACTAGAGTTTTTCTTCCAAATAGATCTGAAGTTGCTGTAAAATCACCTAACTTATGTTTTGAAAAGTCTGATGTTTTCTCTACAATGTAAGCATCAAGTGTTGTGGTTAATATTGCTAATTCACTGAATTGAACATCTTGTGTATCTGCATCTACAATCTGAATGAGATACTTAGTAAAGTTATTTTCAACTTCTTCTATTTCAGTGAATAGATCTTTGAATCCTTTACTTGAGAATTTACCACTAATATCATCATGAATCAAAACTCTATTTGTTTTACACTTAGTAAAATCAGTTAGTTTTAGATTATCAAAAGTAATGAATTTAGATTTTGTTGGATCATTTTCAGGTCTAGCATCAAAATCTCTAGCAAGATCAAAATTATTAATAGTATCAACTCTCTTATCAGCTAAAAGATCAACAACAATTATTGGTGTTGCTTGAACTGTAGTACCCAATCCAACATTAACATTAGTAGTTATTCCTACATCAGCAAAGTTTTTAAGTCCTGATGGGTGAACTAACCTATTAACAGGATCAACTAGTTTATCCCAAGTAACTGAACTCTTAATAGAATATGAAAGATTTTGGTAATAATCATTATTAGGAAGAACTTGAAAATCTTCATTCAATTTACCAATATTATCATCCCAACCATATTCTTGCCTATTAGCATAATCTACTTTAAATTTGGCTTGATTTCCAATAATAGAGGTGACTGTTGCACTAACATTACTATTAGAACCCTTAAGTCTATCACCAACCTTCACTTTATAGGTTCCATCTATTTTAATGAAATCTTCTCTAGATTCTACAACCTTTAAATCTTTAGGGATAAATGAACCAGACTGCTCAATAAACAGAGGTTCATTTATAGTAAATTTACCTCTTTCCTGAACAACATCAAAAATAGGATAGTTTGATTTGTTGATTATGCTTGCATATCCTGATTGGAATGTTTTTGCAATACCTGGATTTGTTGTCAAACCAGCTATACTGTATTCTAAAACTGCTGGATTTGAATTTGTAAATTTTTCTACTCTAAAGAAATTAAACTGATAGTTTTGAGAATTGTATCCAGTACCACCAGTATCAATACCAGATGCTCCAGCATTTCCTTGTGTACCAATACCAGCTTCACCAAAGAGTTCTACACCTTCAACAAACACTTCATCCCCACTCGTAAATGGTGGTACGTCAAATCCTGCTATTGGTGTTTCTAGAGTACAAGTAACTATTCCAGAAGAACTACCTGCCATTGAGTTAATACCGACACCATTTGAGTTATTAACAGTAATAATTCTATGATTTACAGAATTCAAACCTTGAATTGGTGCAATAATTTGAACTGATGAGATTGATTGATTAGGTGTAATACAGAATGTAGATGTTTCATCTACAATTTTATCATCTTGTGGATCGTAAACAATTACATCAGGAGAAGATAAGTATTGATTACCTCCATCAATTACCCTAATTTCTTTAATAGTATCTACATTATCAATTCTAAGAACTGGAGATACAAATGCTTCTGGATTTAAAGTCTTATCAGAGGGATATTCATATCCAATATCAACAATTCTAACATCACGAATCCTACCTACAGATGTTGATAGTGCAACAACATTTGCATTTTTTCCTTCTAAACTAACAATAGAATTAAATTTAGGAATACTCTTATAATCGTACCCTTTAGATATGATTCTTATATGATTAATAGGACCAGAAACTGTTTTTGATTCTGTTGAATATTCTATCAATTCGCATTCATCTTCCTGATATGACATTAATTCAGGAATATCTCTTGGAGAAATTTTGAAAGTATCTGAAGATATTCCAAAAATCTTATAATCTCCACTGTAAACACTATCAACAAATTTAATCTCTGAGTAATTCTGAACTAATGGATCAGCAGTGCTAATATATCCACCTTTCTCAATTGCATAGTATAATGATGATGGTGTAGATTCAGTAAACGAAACTGATATTGTAGATGTTGTGCCTACACCAACAGTTCCAACTCCTGATCTATTGAATATACTACTATCTTGAGCACTAATAAATTCATTCTTAAAGTTTTGATCGTAGAAGAATTTAAGATCGTATCCAGTTAAACTACTATCAGAAACATTAAATGATAGTTTAGCATTTTTTATTCCTTTAACTTGTGGATTGATTAATGAAATTGTATGTGATAAACCACCAGTAGATGTAATTCCAACTAATCTAGATGGAGTAGATTCTATATCTTTTAATGTTTCTGCTAATCTAAAAGTATCGCCACTTAGTTTATAAACATAATAGCAAGAATTGTTTAATCCATCTGCTGGATCATCATTACTATAAGTTTTACCTTCATATAAAAGTCTATCTCCAGTTTCATAACCATGATCAGGAACTGTTATTGTAGATGTTATAGTATTAATTCCAGAAGAACTAAATCCAACTTCATTAAATAATAATTTTTGGAATTCTGTATTGTATTTTAATCCTAATGCTGCGGTAGATCCAAGACCAACAACATTATTTGGCACAACATTTAAATTAACAACATCACCATTACTTAATCCGTGTGTTGTAGTACCTGCTGCACCAATCTTAGTAACTATAGTTGAAGTAATTTTATTAATATCACCAGTTACTTGCTTGTGATTAGTTTCTAAATGATATTCAAAATCATCAGAACCATTACCGTGGAAGAATAAACCTTCACTTGTACTACCAATTGAAGCTCTTTGTGTTACAAGACCAACATAATGTTCGCCTTTATTAATAGCATAAACAGTTGATACATCAGTAGTAACGTTTGGAATATTAAACAAGTTTGTTGGTTGATCAGTATCACCCACAACTAATGAAGAAGCAGTGCCTTTCTTAGTAAATGTTAATTCCTGACCAGTCTTAAATGGATGATTTGGAATATAAATTGTTCGAGTGGGGATTGGGGTTTCTGTAACTGTTTCACCTACAACATAATCAACAGTAATACCACCACCAGCAGTTGTTCCAACACCCACAGATTGTCTAGCATTGAAGAAAGCTTCATCATTGAGTGAAGATTCAAATCTATCTGTTTTAACGGGTATAGTAATTTGTTGATTTAAAATATCAATTCTAGATCCATAAGTATGTGCAGCACCTACACCAAATCTTCTTACTCTCAATATAGAACCAATATCATAGATGTTTAACACTTTAACTAGTTCATCATCATCAATTCTTAAAGTAGATCCTATAGAAACCGTATTTGGGATAATATTCACGTAAAGATCATCTACTCTACCTTGAACAATTGCATTGGCAGTCATAGATTTTGCCAATCCAATTTGATGAGTAGTAACACCAACACTAAATGAATTTGTTAAGTGAGTTACTGAACTACTTAAACCAGAAATAGAAACTGTATCCTTATCATTTAACTCTATAAAAGGTTTAAATGTTGCAACAACTTCATCACCATTTTTCCAAGTAAATATAGAATTTTCATACTTTTCTAATTGAGTTGTGATACTAGAAACACCAATACCAGCTATAGATTTAACTTGCCCTCTAAGACCCGTACCACTAGTACCTGTATTATCAAAATTAGTAAAATCACCAACTTTATATCCAATACCACCATCTAAGATCTGTAAACTATCAATCTCACCTGTAGTTACTGATTCAACAGTTGTTAATTGTCTTAAAAATTCATTAGATTCTACAATGAAATCATTGTCAGCTAAAGCATCACCAACCTTATATGGGAAAGTATTTCTTGATAAATTAGAATTATTGAAATCAAATTCTTGTGATAATGTTGTGTTAGATGATATAAAAGGTGATCTATAGGTCTTTCCTATGAAATATGGGAAAGAGGGTTCCATAGTGTTTGTTTGACTACTTTCAGAAACACTAGCAAAGTATGCATATACACCATTTGGAAACTCATCAGTCTTACAGAATCTACCATTATGCTCATCCAAGTTGCCATCATCAGGGTTAAACTGCCAATCCTCAACAAAAAATCCTTCTACAAATTCTGAATGAACTGGACGGTCTACAACCTTGGATTTGTCTAGTTTATATCCTGAAGTTACAATCCCAACAGTTGGACCTAACTTATTAGTATCTGTATACGCATATGGTCCGTAAATTGGATTACCATCATATGCCCAACCAATAATTGGAGAATGATTTGTACCATCATCACCAAAACTATTTGATATATCTGAGCTATATCCGTGAACTGATAAGTGTAAATTATCACTACCATTTGAAGATAAACAATAATTACCTTCTCTCTTTCCATTATCAATTGTTAGTCTTCTAACTCTTGGCTCAAATAATGCATTACTTCCTCTAGGAACAACAGATAAAGTAAGTTTATCGGCAGTATAACCAATACCTGCATTAATTACTTTTACATCAGTTAATTTACCATCAACTACAACTGGTTTTAATATAGCACCATTACCAAAAACACCTGTAGTAGTCATTCCTACAGACTCTATTTTTATTTCTGGTGGTGAATTATATTCAGATCCTCTGTTTAGAACATGAACATCGACAATCTTAGTACCTACAACAGATGCCTTAACTACACCATTTTTACCATTCTTAATTTCTACTTTAGGACTTCTTTGATGATTTAATATAATACTTCCATATTTACTTCCCTTTTCATAAAGGTAAGTATGAACAATACTACCAGTAATAATTGGTGTAAAATTAAATGTTCCTGTAACTGTTGATCCAAATGAAACTTGACAATTTACTTCAATATCTGGATATTTAAATGTTTGATATCCTGTTCCTTGGGATTCTAACTCAATATAATTACGTCTTTGATAATTTAATTCGGTTCTTTGTGTTCCAATACCAGCATCTGCTAATCTGAAAGAATCATTATCAACTTTTAATATTTGATAGAAATTTGTAGTTGTAGTTATACCTGTAGATTTAATTAATCCACCAATTTGAGTTCCTTCTGTTGTATACTCAACTACATCACCGTCTGTAAAACCGTGACCTTTAAAGTTTATTTTTGCATACTCAGGTGAAATATCTGATGCTTTTACGTGTAATTTTCTGTATTGATATCCAGAACCAGAATTAACTACATTGACAGATTGTAAAGTTTTCTTAGATACTGTTCTAAATTTATGAATACCAGATGCTGTAGTAGCAGTAGAAATTCCAATAGTATTAATACCAGCTAGTGCTTCCTCTCTTGAATTATGTAACTGGACTGTTCTAGAGTTAATAATTCTAACATTGTATGGAGCACCTGTTGCTAATGTTCCTGTAGCAGTATTACTATTATCTTTAAATGGTCCAATACCTAATTCAGAATTTCCATTACTATTGTAGAAGATTGTTTCGCCTGGTGCTAAGAAGTGATCAGTTTTAAATGATATTGTCTCATCTTCAATTGACACTCCACCAGAGAAGAAAATATCTCTAGTATCAAATTCTATCTCTCTAAACCTAATACCAATAGTTGGTTCTAGAATACATCCAGTTCCATTTCCACCAGTCAAGGTTATTGCTTTTACTTCTTCAATATCAAACTCGTGAGGATCTACAAAAACCTCTTTAACATTACCTTCAATTACTGGTTCAATTAATGCATCTACTCCACCACCAAAACTACTATCCAATACAAGTTTTGGGGGATTTATTACATCATATCCATCACCAGAATTGTATACATCTACAGAATCAAGAGGACCATAATAAATGTAATCGTCTGAAATTGGTGTTTGAACCTGAGTACCATCAATTAACATTCCAATGTCATTTAATGGAGTTTCATCAGTTCCAGCAACATATAAATTTTGCTGTAATGGGAATTTTCTTAAAGTTTTATTTGCAGATAAATCCTTACCAAAATGACTTAATTTGGTTAGAGTATGTGATGCCACAATAGATTGTGAACCTACTCTTGTGCAATTTTCTGGAGTAAATATCAAACTACGTGAACTGTACAGTCTAACGCTTGTAATACCCACATTTGCTGGCATTACCAGTTTTTCAAGATAATAGGTTTCACCGTTCTGCAACCCTTCTAGGGGGTTTTCTGAGGTATATACAACTGCATCACCTGTAATTAATCTAAAATCAGCACTAGGGAACTCAATGATCCCCCAATCTTTAGTATCGTTATTATAATCCTTAAGATTAGGTAGTGCAGAAGATATTCCTATGGTAGAAATTTTAACATCTGGTCCTAATGTATAACTTGGTAATGAGTTTGAAGCAACATATGCATCTTTATCATCATCAACATAAACATTAGATACATCTGCTAATATTTTTGAATTACCTTCTTCTATTTCAACAGCAACTGCAGATGCTTTACTTAACTTTCTTCTTATATCATAATACAATCCTATAGAAGGCGTAAATGCAGATATACCAGATAATTCAATTTCATTATTATTAACACCAACGCTTGTAACTTCTGCAAAAGGAATTATAACTGTTTCACTATTTCTCTGTAAAATTTCTACTCTATCACCTTTTTTTAAGCTAGACTTATCAACAAGACTACTCAATCTAAAGGTAGATCCAACAATTTCTTCGACTTTATATCTACAACTTGTATTGTATATCCAAGAATTGGAAAATATTTGCTTATATGTTTTATCAAAACTTGGATTATCAATAGATTCACCTACATTCTTAACGTATATCTTTTCTCCAGTTTGAACAAGTGCTATATCAGAAACTGTTTTAAACTCTGATAAAACTCCAGTAATTCTTAAATCAACTCTCTTTGTTAAATCACCATCTTCATAACCAAAAATTACTTCATCTGCTCTAGCATCAGATCCTGGAGAAATTTCTTCAACTATACCAGAACATCCAAAGAATTGATTAACTGATTTTGAAGTATATGTTATTGAGTTTATACCACATAAAACATATCCACTTTTAGCAAATCCAACTGTTGAATCAACAGAAAGTACCTGTTCACCTACTGATGTAGTCTCTAAAACCTTAGTTTTACCAGGAATAGTAAATATTCCTTGAATTAAATCTCTATCATTAAATCCAACAAAGAGAGAAATCTTGTAATATACTTTATTGTCCCTAGTTAATATCTCAACTTCAGAAACAGAACCACTAGTTGCCAAATCGGTTGATTTTGTAATGGTTTGTCCTACTAATTTTGAAGGATCTCCCGTTATAGGTTCAGCAATTATAACTTCTCTTCTTATAAATTCAGAGCTAGATGGTTTGACTAAACGTTCTTCTAAATCTAAAACTATAGATTCTTCACCAAATAGAACTTTTAATAATATTTTTATTGATTCTTCAATACCTTTTGACTGATAGAATGATCTTGCATTCTTAATAAAGTTTCCAACATCAAGACCATTAACAAAATCATTATCTTCTAATCCTGGTAAGAAAGTTTTCTTTAGTTTCTTATAGAATTTTTGTATGAAAAGTACACTTAAATTAGTGACAGTTGAACCAGAAGCATGAGATTCTGCCTTTGTTTCTTCAAATATTAAACCTTGTTTATTAACATTATCTAAAGATGTTGATATTCCAACATCATATCCAGTTATTCCACTAAATCCACGAATAAGACCTATAAATGTCGTAGATGTTTTTGATGTATATGTTAATATCTCATTACCAATCTTTAAAAGACCATAAGTATCAGGAAATCCTTTAGTTGATGCAACTGTAAGTGTATCTGATGTTATGTCAAGAGCAGATTCCGTTACAGTAGATCCAAATATAACTTCTGGAACTAAATTATCTACCTTAAGATACTGATCTAAATTATCAATTAAATCAGTAACACCACCTTGAAATTCCTGTGATAAGTAATATTGCTTTAGAAAATCACCAGCAAGTGGAAAATCCGATCTTAGGAATTCAGGTAACTGACTCTCTAAGATTGTATTTACTTGAATTCTTTTATCAATACCTATGCTCATTTATTTTCTTTCTAGGTTTCCGTTAGAGTAACTTGATGTGTAATAATCTCTTGAGAATACAACGCCTGAAACATCTTCTCCAGAAGCAATTACATCTTTAACCATATTTATGGCACTATTAGAAACGTCAAATGTAAGATATAGGTCTTTTAACCCAATAATATCATTAGAATCTGGAAAAGCTTGTACTTCTATTAAATTGTTTGGTGATGATGTTGATGTTATATTTAATGTATTTAAAATAACTTCACCTTTATTATAATCAACTGTTCCTGCAGATTTTGCAATAACTCTCAATTCATCCTTTTGATTTTTCGCAATCACACTTAAAATACCCTTTCCACTACCATCTAGAGTTCCATCTTCCTTCTTATTTGGTATGTCAGTCAAATATACAATATCATTTAAACCAGAAACAGTAAATCCAGTGCTTTTAATGTTAAATCCTTCAGGATTAATGTGAAATTTATTACCAAAACACAATTCATACTGTGCAAATGTATCAATTAAGACTTTTAAATCTCTTCTGATCTTAACTTTAGTAATATTTGAAGTAATTGCGTTGTCAACACGGTCAATCAACTGCAAAATCTTACTATATTTGAATCTACCACCAAATTTGTTAATATCAACAGTATTTGCATACTCTGTAAGAGAATCTGAAATTTTTGTCTTCAAATGTTCGCTATTTGAGACCTGAGATGTGTTATAATAAATGGTTGAATCAATTTCAACGTATAAAACCTTCAAATCTACGATTTCTGAGTTAATTCCAGCAATAGCATAGCTCTTTAACTTGTTTTTTATCTGCTGTTTATCAAAATCAGAGACAAATGTACCATTTTTTGGTTTAATACTGATCTGAACTTGCCCAAATTTAGGTGGAGTGAGTTCTTCACCTCCAACAACAGCAACAGATTCAGTTTTTGGATAAATTGATTGAATTATTGCCTCATAATCCCTTGGTGTAACTGCTCTGTATTGTGAAGAATATAATCTAGGTGCAAAATACTTAATAGAAGAGACATCTTCCATCTCAGCACCGTTTGAAGCACCATTCACAACGTTTACAGTGACTCCATCAGTTGGAATTACTGTTTGTGCATTCACATCACCTGGATCTCTATCAGTAAATACACCCTGAAAATCAAATATAGAAGCACCATTACCATTTTCACCATCTGTAACGATGTATCTTATGCTTACAATAGAGTTATTTTCTAATTTTTTACCAAAATAACCATCACCAAACATAATTTCATACTTTTCATCTTGAACTTCCTGTACAAAGAAGATTTCTGAGTCTTTATTAATCTTCAGAATGTTGTCAATCATGGAAAATTCCCTTCCAAGACCTGTATCACCTACTCCTTTTACAAAAACTTTGATAGTAGAGGCATCAACATTGGGATTTCCAAGTATAAATCGTTGATCTGTAGTATTATCTGCTATAAATTGCGTACTAAGTACAGATCCTTGTAAAACTTCGATAGGTGATTCTGCAGAACCGAAGGTTGCAACCCCATTTACAATAGGAACAGACATAGATTGTGTTCTTGAGAACCTAAAATTGCTATTAGATCCACCACCAACACAAACTAAACCTGGTTTTAAGTGTAATAATTGCTTTTGTGAGTCAGTATTTACTGTAAAATGCACTGATGCGGTTGCAGCACTCTTAGAACGTGGTACATAACCAATATTTCTTGCCAATGAAACCACATTTTCCCGAATTGAAGCAGAATCAAGGAAGGATTCGTTCGCAATTAGGTTGGCATTAAAAGCATTAATATAGGTATTATATGCTAAAGTATCAATCAGTATTGAAAAGTTAGAACCTTCAAAGTCAAAATCAGTAAAATTGCTGTTTGAACGAAGATGATCTCTTATTTGAGCTTTAATCTGATCAAAATCTAAACTTGTAAATTGAGTAAAAGGCATATTACTATCTTGTTGGTTCTAAAAGGAAGGAAAATTCTTGAGTTGGTCGTTCTAATCCAACAATATCAAATAATAAAGTAACTTCAAATGCATTTGCATCAGGGGTTGGATTTAATTGAACATTTAAATTATTCACTCTAGGTTCAAATCGTGTAACTGTTTCTATAATTTGATCTTTTATCACAGTCATAAGTGTTGGATAAAAGTTTTCAAATAAACTTGCACGAATATCAGTACCGATTGATGAATTAAAAAACCTTTCAGTTGGAATAGTTTCAACTAAATTTCTAACAGACCTTATAATGGCACGTTCATTAGTTAAAGTAAGCAAATCCTTCGTCACAGGATGTGGTTTAAAGGAAAAACTTATATCTTTAAATGCTTGTGATGTACGTTTGACTGCCATCTAAATGGTATATTTAGTATTATCTTCACTTATTTATAGAGGTTAGACAAAAAAAGACCCGAATCAATTGATCCGAGCCACTTTTGGTTTATTTTCCTTGCCCTCTATACCGTTTAGGTGCTTTATTTCGAGACGAAGCGGAGTATTTTGTATGTTTGCCGTTGCCTTGTCGAGACTTTTTCGGTATTGCTTCTACAAACAAGGTTCCTAGAAGACTTTTTTTCATTTTTGCCATAATTAAACTTGCTTAATTTCAGTTCTTATATTTTGTGGGTTATGAGAACCATTGTCATAAAATTCATATGCAAG
>CESD01039636.1_pt1 | contig 26675 bp, 22 predicted proteins | sample 531191 | NCBI WGS metagenome assembly CESD01 (sample SAMEA2622021, study PRJEB7988) | marine metagenome | biome: marine biome (ENVO:00000447); feature: deep chlorophyll maximum layer (ENVO:xxxxxxxx); material: "saline water (ENVO:00002010), including plankton (ENVO:xxxxxxxx)" | depth 188 m
ATATTATCGTAAATATATCTTTTACAGTCATCCATAGAATCTGAAGAGTAGTTTAATGAAAAAACTCTACCGCCATTAGTCACTAACTTACCATCTATAGATTTTGTTCCAGCATGAAATAGCTTTCCATTTTTAAGTGCACCAATATTTATCGGAACCCTATTTTTATATGAATTTGGATAACCTCCTGAAGCTATTACTACGCCCATTGTTGCTCCATCCTTCCATGTAATTTTCGGTTCTTCTCCATTCAAAGCTTGCAAAATAGCATCTAAAAGATCTGATTCCATTTGCATCATTAAGCATTGAGTCTCAGGATCGCCCAAACGACAATTAAATTCTAGAACCTTAGAAACATTGTCTTTTACCATTAAGCCAAAATACATAAAACCATAATAGTTAATTCCTTTATTTTTTAATCCAGATATTGTCGGCTTCACAACTGTATCTATAATATTATTTTTTAAATCTTCATTCATGAAAGGAGAGGGAGACATACAGCCCATACCTCCAGTATTTGGACCTTTATTGCCTTCATAGAGCGGTTTGTAATCAATGCTAGTTTCAAATGGAATGAAAAAATCAGGGGTTAATATACCCATAAAACTAAGTTCAGTACCAAATAAACATTCTTCAATAAGAATATTTTTACCTGCAACTCCAAATTTAGAGTCCACCATAACTTCCTTAATCCAGTTCTTCGCTTCTTCTAATTCATTAGTAACTAAAACTCCTTTACCAGCAGCCAATCCATCGGCTTTTAAGACTATGGGAAAATTAGATTTTTCAAGATAATCTAGCGCTTTATTTGATGATGAAAAAAATACTGCTTCTCCAGTTGGTATATTGTTCTCAAATAAAAATTCTTTAGAAAAAATTTTTGAGCCTTCAAGTTGTGCTCCTTCAGCATCAGGACCAAAGACAAGAATATTAGAATCTGATAAATAATCTTTTATACCATTTACTAATGGACCCTCAGGACCAACAACTACTAATTCAATACTATTCTGTTCAACAAATGATTTAATCATTGGAAAATCATCAGAAGAAATATCTACATTAGTACATCTAGCTTCTAATTCAGTTCCTCCATTACCTGGAGCTACAAAAACTTCAGTAACTTTTTCTGATTTTTGTAACTTCCATGCAATCGCATGTTCTCTACCACCTTGACCTATAACTAAAATATTCATTAATGCTTAAAGTGCCTAACTCCTGTCATAGTCATAGATATCTTATGTTCATCTGCTGCCTTAATCACCTCATCATCTTTAACTGAACCACCTGGCTGAATGATATGTTTTACGCCTTTTTCAGCAGCTAGATCAATATTATCTCGAAAAGGAAAGAAAGCATCAGAAGCTAAGACACAATCCTTAGAGTCGAGACCTTCCTCTTCTGCTTTCATGAATGCTATTTTTGTACTAATCACTCTGCTCATTTGTCCAGCTCCAATACCGAGAGTCATTTGATCCTTGGCAATGACAATTGCATTTGATTTCACATGTTTTGCAACTTTAAGAGCAAAAATCATATCTTTTAAATCAGTTTTATCAGGCTTTTCTTGTGATACTGTTTTTAACTTAATTTTAGAGAAATCAACATTGTCGACTTCTTGAGACAAGTATGCCCCAGAAAAAGATTTCAACTCTTTTGTAACGGGGTTCACTATTTGAGCCTTAAGAACCCTGATATTTGGTTTTGCTTTTAGTAATTTTTTTGCGGCTTTATCAAAATCAGGCGCAACAAGAACTTCTATGAACTGATTATCCATCATTTTTTTAATAACATCTTCAGTAGCAATTTTATTTAGTGCTATAACACCACCAAATGCAGATGTTGGATCAGTAGAGAAGGCTTTATCATATGCTTTTTGTAAGTCATTAGCTGAGGCAACACCACATGGATTTGTATGTTTTACAATACAAACAGTTGGATCCTCAAATTCAGCACAACATGACCATGCAGATAATGCATCAACTACATTGTTATATGATATTTGTTTACCTTGTATGGGTCTTTTAAAATCAATAGGGCATTCTTCTTCGACAAAAAAATCTGCGCTTTGATGTGGATTTTCACCATACCTTAAATCTATTTCAACAGGGTCTGATATTTTACTTAGCCAACATGCGATATCTAGATCATATTGTTGAGTGGCAACAAACACTTCCGATGCAAAATCTTTTGAATCTTCTTCATCAATACCATCAGTTTTAATTAGTCCATAATCCTCTGGATTACATATAGCTAGTGTATGTTTGAAGTTCTTTGCGGCTGCTCTAAGCATAGCTGGACCACCAATATCTATCTTTTCAATGATTCCTTGTTCTGAAGAATCTTTAGCCACCTCTTCTGAAAAAGGATATAAATTGACTACAACAAGATCTATTTTTTTAGCTCCAAATTCTTCTAATTCTTTTCTGTCTTTTTCACCGCGAGCAAGAATGCCTGCATGTATCTTAGGGTGTAGAGTTTTAACTCTACCATCGAACATTTCAGGAGAACCTGTGTAATCTGATACTTCTGTTACTTCAATACCATTTTTTATAAGGTGTTTGGCTGTGCCTCCTGAAGATAGTATTTCAACATTATTTGTAGCTAGAAATTCTGCAAGCTCAAGTATGCCTGTTTTGTCATAAACACTTAAAAGAGCAGTTTTAATTTTTATCATTACAACAATCCATATTTAGCCATCTTTTTTCTTAGCGTGCCTCGATTTAGTCCGAGTATTTTACTTGCTTGGGATTGATTGCCTCTACACTTTTTTAATACTACTTCCAGAAGAGGTGGTTCTATTTGGCTTAATGTAAGATTATATAACTCAATTGGATTCTGCCCATCAAGATTTCGATAATATCTTTTGATAGCTCTTTTAACTTCAGTCCTAAGACTTCTCTTCTTTGTATTAAACTTTGTCGACATCTAAATGATATAATTTCCGCTCGTAATGAAAACAGCTTCAATCTTCCTCAAAAAAAAACTAGAAGAAAATATTGATCATTTTTTAGACAATAGTCAAATACATTATTTGAAAAAAGTACTCAAAATTAAAGATGGTGAGCATATTCATATATATGATGGCCAAGGAAATAAAAATTTAGCTATATTTAATGGTGAAAGCACAATAAAAATAATTCAAAAAGAAAATCAGAAGAGAAAGTTTGAAGTAACAACTCTTGTTCCTATTCTCAAGAAAGCAAAATTTGAGTTTCAATTACAGAAAATGGTGGAAATAGGTGTTAAAAATATAGTTTGTTATGTTTCTGCCAAAAGTAAAGACCAATATAATTTGGAAAAAGAATTAGGAAAAACTGAAAGGTATAAGGAAATAATTACATCTGCTTTTTTACAGTCAGAAAACTTTTATCTACCTACAATTTCTTTTATAGATTCATTATGCTCATTTAGCATGGATAACTTTAAAAAAACTATAGTTTTAGACCAAAATGCTGAAAAGACACTAGGATTAAACATAGATTGCGACTTAATGATTTCAGGAGGAGAATTTGGTTTCGATAGCTCAGAAATAGATTTTCTTTCAGAAAATCAAGCAACTTTTTTTAATTTAGGTGAAAATATACTTAGAGCTGAGACTGCTCCAATAGTGGCTTTATCAAGGATAAATTTTTAGAAAAATGAAAGTAGGTTTTATTATCAATGATCTAGATTCAATGGATCTCAAGAAAGACACTTCTGTATATCTAATGAAGGGAGCCTTTGATCGTGGTCATGAAGTAAGGATTTTTGATGTGTGTAATGTCACATACAAAAATAATGATCTTTACGCAGATTCAGCTAAAGTTCAGTTTGATAATCCTAATGATCTCAAATTTACTCTAGAAAATCGTAAGGATACAAAAATTAAAGATTTCAGTTATGTGATTAATAGAGTTAATCCGCCATTTAATAAAGAGTACCTTTATTTAACACAACTTCTTGAATTATCCGGAGTAGATTGTGTTAACTCAGCAAAATCTTTAAGAGAAAATAATGAGAAACTTATAATTCTTAATTTTCCAGAATTAATACCCTATACAAAAGTTACTAACTCACTAGAAGAGATTAAAACTATTTTTGATCAAGGCTTTAAGAAAGTAGTGCTTAAGCCACTTGATGGGATGGGAGGAAAATCTATATTTTTTATTAATAAAGATGATAAGAATCTTAATGTCATTTGGGAAACTATCACACAAGGAGGGAGGAAACATATCATTGCACAAGAGTTTGTTGATGCAGCTGTAGATGGTGATAATAGGCTTACTTTCATTAACTACGAACTCCTGCCAAAGAAACTTGTTCGCTTAGCCTCAGATAGTGACTTTCGTGGAAACCTTGCAGTTGGAGCAACATCAAAAGTAGAAGATATTACTGATTTAGATAGGAAGATAGCATCAAAAATTATTCCCTATCTAAAAGAAAATAAAATTTATTTTGCTGGAGCTGACATGTTAGGAGATAAACTATCAGAGATTAATCTTACATCTCCAACATGCTTGCAAGAAATCCATAGAGGATCAGAAATAAATCCTGCAGAAATTTTTTGGAACAATCTCGTAGAGGGTTAGATTTGAATAAACAGGCGAGTGTAGTGCTTAGTTTAGACTTTGGAACAAAAAAAGTTGGAATCTGCATTGCAGAAACTTATACGGGACAAAGCTCTCCATTACCAGTATTAAAGAATGATGATCATTTATTTGACAATTTAGATAAGGTTATAAATGAATGGCTTCCTAATTTTTGTATTGTTGGGAAACCAAAGGAAATGAGAGAAGATTTTAAAAAAGCATATAAAATTTTTTATAAGAAATTTGAAGAAAGGTATAAAATCAGCATTATCGAAGTAAATGAAGACTTTACAAGTCAAGCAGTAAGCAAAGATAAGAAGAAGCGAGATTATGATTCATATTCTGCAGTATTAATATTCGAAGAATGGTTTAATCAAAAAAATGCCTAATTTAATACCAAGAGATTTTATTGATAGGCTTGTCAGTGATTCAGATATTGTTTCAGTCTTAGGCGCTTATTTAGATCTTAATAAGAAAGGCAATAATTATGTTTGCAGATGTCCATTTCATGAAGAAAAAACCGGATCTTTTACAGTAAGCCCTCAAAAATCTATATACCATTGTTTTGGTTGTGGGAGAGGCGGGAATGTACTTACATTTATTCAAGAATATGAAGGATTAAGCTTTGTAGAAGCAGTAGAAAAATTAGCAGAAATGAATAATGTCACTGTTCCTAGAGAATCAAAATCTAATTCTGAAGATTACTCAAATATTTATCAACTCAATCGGATTTTAGCTGATCATTATCTTGCAGCTTTAAAGGATAAGAAAAACAAGCATGTAGTCGAGTACTTAAAACAAAGAGGCCTATCGGGAAGTACTGCAAAGAAGTTCTTAATCGGATATGCAGACTTCAATCAAAAGGAACTAAAGAAAAAATTAATTGACCAATTTAGTGAAGCGACACTACTGAAAAGTGGAAACTTCCTAAAAAATGAAAAAGGAATGTACCCATTTTTTAGAAATCGATTAATGTTCCCAATCAAAAATTCTACTGGAAAGATTATTGGTTTTGGTGGTAGGACCATAGATGACTCAATGCCTAAGTATCTCAATTCAAAAGATAGTAAGTTTTTTAACAAGTCTAGAGAGCTTTATGGTTTCGATTCTGCAAAACAAAGTCACAAATATGATTTTTTCATAGTTACAGAAGGTTATATGGATGTTGTTATGCTTTCACAGCATGGAATAGAAAATTCTGTGGCATCTTTAGGTACAGCTTTCTCTTTGAGCCATTTACAGAAATTATTTAAATTAAAAAGAAAAATAGTTTTTTGCTTTGATTCAGATGAAGCAGGGCTTAAAGCAGCTTGGAGATCTTTACAAATATCTCTTGCACAAGTATTTGATGATAAAACAGTCAGATTCTTATTTCTTCCTGAAGGAGAGGATCCAGATTCTTTTGTAAAAGAAAATGGACAAGAAGCATTTTTGAAAAAAATTGAAAGATCGATGGTAATTGAAACTTTTGTTTATCAGTTTCTTAAAAGAGGTAGAAATGTAGATTCACCTGAAGATGTCAGATTAATTATTTTTGACTTTAAAAAAATAATAGAAGCTACTAAGTCAGAGACTCTAAAAGAAACTCTTCTACAAAAATTTTCAAAAGAACTCAATATGAAAAAAGAGCTATTACTTAGTCAAGATGCACCAAAAAAGAAAATTACTAAACCTTTAACTAATAAGAAAGAAAAATTATATTTTGATAATCAATCTTGCCTCATCATTTATTTATATGAAAATTTTTATGAAATAATTAAAGATTCTTCTAAATCATTTGAAAGCTTTTTACTTGCCAATACAAATGATGTATTAAATGATCTAAAGGAAACAATAATATCAATATCTAAGGGTGATAAAGCGCATAAGGAGTACTCAATATATGCAAAGGCTATGATGATAGATATGAATTTATCTAATGAGGAAGTCCTAAATGAATTTAACAGGGCTACTGATAGTATTAGATTAGAGTCTGATAAATCATTTTTAGAATATTTAAAAAAATTGGCGGAAAAAAGGGAATTAACCGCAGAAAGAAAAGAAAATCTGCAAAAATTGTTAAATTTGAGTGATAATAACTCAGTTCAGGAAGAGGAACTTATAAAATTTCTAAATACTTATAGTTGATATTTAGAATTTAATTAGTATATAGAGACGCATGGCAGAAAAAACCAACCCAATAGAAAAAAGCAATGCATCTACTGATATTGCACAACTAATTCAGCTTGCAAAAGACCAGGGATATTTAACACATGCCGATATTACAGATACTTTACCTGATGGCTCTACTGATGCAGATAATTTTGAAGAAATAGTTCAAGTCCTCAAAGATATGGGCATTAAAGTTTTTGAAGACACTCCAGATGAAGATGAATTAATGCTTGGTGAGGATGAAGAAACTGATGATGTTGCAGCAGAAGATGCTGTCGCAGCACTTTCTCAAACAGAAATAGAATCAGGTAGAACTACCGATCCTGTAAGAATGTATATGAGAGAAATGGGTAGTGTAGATCTTCTGACTAAAACTGGCGAGATAGACATCGCAAAAAGAATAGAAAGTGCAATGAAAGAAGTTCTTGCACTATGCGCAGAGTACCCTCTATGTATTGAATACGTTTTAGACTTTTTTGACAGGATAAAAATTGGAGAAAAGAAGACTCAAGATTTAATTTCAGGATTTATGATTGATGATCCAGTGGAAGATGTTGTTGAAGAGGAATTTGTAGAAAATGATAATGAAGAAGAGGAAGAAGAAGTTACAGCAGTATCTTTCGAAGAGTGTGCAAGCAAAATAAGAATTATAAAAAGAGAATACAACAGATATCTAAAATCACTTAGCAACAATAAATTAGATACTAAAGGTCAAAAAGCTTTAGATAGACTTAAGTTAGAATTTCAACATATAAAATTTAACTCAAAAGTATTTGATACTTTAGTCGAGATACCAGGCGAGAAGAGATTTTTAGTTGGTGGTTTCGAAAGAGAGTTGAAAAAGTTACTTAAGTCTATTGGAGTGCCAAATAAAGAAATAAGAGAATTAATAGATGCAAATTTAATTAATACCAGACTTTTAACAAAGATTGCTAAAGATCGAAGATTTAAGAAAAAAGACGTAGAAGAGATCAAACCTACCTTCATCAGAATACAAAAAGATTTAATAAAAATAGATGAAAATAACTTAATGCCCGTCACTCAAATTCTTTCTTTAAATAAAAGAATAAATAAGGCATATAGAGGACTTTTAAGAGCTAAGAAAGAAATGATTGAAGCAAACCTCAGGCTGGTTATATCAATTGCCAAGAAATATACCAATAGAGGACTTCAGTTCTTAGATTTAATACAGGAAGGAAATATTGGTTTAATGAAAGCAGTTGATAAGTTTGAATATAGAAGAGGGTATAAATTTTCAACCTATGCAACATGGTGGATAAGACAGGCAATTACAAGGTCAATTGCTGATCAAGCTAGAACAATCAGGATTCCTGTTCATATGATAGAAACAATCAATAAACTAAATAGATTATCAAGACAAATGATGCAAGAGATTGGCAGAGAGCCTACTCCTGAAGAAATGTCTAAACGACTTGATATACCAGAAGATAAAATGAGGAAGGTTATGAAGATAGCCAAAGAACCTATTTCTATGGAAACACCAATAGGTGATGATGAGGATTCAAATCTAGGAGATTTTCTTGAGGATTCATCAATTAATTCTCCAATAGATGATGCTTCAATCAGAAGTCTTAAAGATTCTACTGATGAAATTCTGGCTTCATTAACAGCTAGAGAAGCAAAAGTTTTAAGAATGCGATTTGGTATTGGTATGAATAATGATCATACTCTCGAAGAGGTGGGGAAACAGTTTGACGTCACCAGAGAAAGAATCAGGCAAATTGAAGCCAAAGCATTAAGAAAATTAAGACACCCTTCAAGATCCGACGTTCTTAAAAGTTTCTTGCACGATTAAGTTTATCAGTTACTATTATTCTTACTTAGAGAATTATGGAATTCATAATAGATAACTTTTATTTAATAATTATTACAAGCCTTATCTTTGGTGGTTTCATGGCTTATGGTATCGGAGCAAATGATGTCGCTAATGCTATGGGCACCTCTGTAGGAAGTAAGGCATTAACATTGACTCAAGCTTTAGTTATTGCAGCTATTTTCGAATTCCTTGGTGCTTATTTAGCAGGAGCAGAAGTTACAACAACAATTAAGGAAAATATTGTAGCTCCAGAAACATTTTCGGATAATCCATCAATTTTTGTGTTGGGAATGATGTCTAGTCTTCTTGCCGCAGGTGCATGGCTTCTTTTGGCAACAGCATTCGGACTTCCAGTATCTACTACACATTCTATTATTGGTGCTATCGCTGGTTTTTCAATCTTTTATATAGGATGGGGATCAGTTAACTGGGTTTATGTCGGTGGGATTACATTTTCATGGATTATTACACCTTTGATTGCAGCCTTACTCTCAGGCGTAATTTATAATTCAGCAAAAAGATTGATCATCAAATCAAAAAATCCTCTAGAGTCTGGCAGAAAATATATACCAATTTATGCAGGTCTTGTAGGTTTTATAATTTCAGCAATGACTTTAAATAAAAGCTTAGTAAATACAGATATTCCTTTAATGATCACTAATACATTTGGTAATTTAGATATTTTGGCTGCAATTATTATCCTTAGCTTTGGAGCAGCTTTATTATGTTATATGGTCTCTAGACTGCTTTTATCTCATTATATTTCTACATCTGAAAATCCTGATATTGAAGGAAAATTCGCTATATTAATGATATTCACTGCGTGTTCAATAGCTTTTGCTCATGGTTCAAATGATGTCGCAAATGCTGTAGGTCCAATGGCCGCCATCATAAACACAATAGAAAATTTAGGTTCCATAGAAGCTAAGTCAGTAGTACCTGAATGGGTTCTTTTAACAGGAGCAATTGGTATAGTTTTGGGAATGTTAACGCTTGGTTATAAAGTTATAAAAACAATTGGTGAAAAAATTACTAAATTAAAACCCAGCAAGGGCTTTGCTGCAGAAATGTCTACAGCTATAGTAGTTCTTTTTGGAAGTATTTCTGGTGTTCCACTTTCAACGACTCACACATTAGTTGGGGCAGTAGTGGGCATAGGTTATTTTAGTGGCAATAAAGTAAATTATAAATCAGTCGTAGAGATAATCTCATCATGGTTCGTGACGATCCCAGGCGGGGCTATTCTATCGATAATTTTCTTTGTTATATTAAAAGCAATTTTTGGAGTAAATTAATGGGTTTTGAATATTGGATTGAACTTGTAAATAAGGTAGTGAACATCATAACAGGTCCAGCTGTAATTTTTAGTGTCTGGTTTTTAGTTGCACAGATAAGAACGCAAATCAAAGTTGGTAAAGCTGCATCAAGACAATCTATTGCTGAAGCCCATCAAGAAGTCACTTTAGCTGGATTAGATCCACTATTAATGAAAGCCAAAATGAAATTAATAAAAAAACAAGATCTCGAGATTGAAGAAGAAGTTGCATTAAGAATTCATATGACTGCAATTTTGCGAGCAAGAGAAAATCATTACTATCAACATAAAATGGGAATGTTAGATAATGAAGAGTGGAAAACTATGAGAAAAGCATTAGGAACACTTTTTATTGATAACAAATTAAACTTAGATATTTGGAACAAAAGCAAATCAACATTTAATCCGGATTTCGCATCAATAGTGGATGAAGAGATTGAGATAAGAAAGGATACTTTTAAAAAATGACACAATCACAAAACCAACTAAAATTTTTATCTCAATCTTTGCTTATGCATCAAAGACCATTTCTTATAACTGATACATCAGGAGAAGTTAAGTGGCTAAATAATGCAAGTAAATATATTTTTTCGTTATCCGATGATGATAAGCCAAATTTATTATTTATTGACGAAAAAGATCTGGAAAGAGCACAATTTGACTCTGAAATAGCAGATTCATTTGATGTTTTTATGAAGATTACACTTAGAAAGAAAGAATTTGTGATGAGAGTATTGTTGCATATTATTCCAGTCGATGATGAAAAATACTATTTAGTTGAAATAGTTTCTTCATCAAAGGAAAACCTATTTGCACTACGAACAATTCTATCTTGTCTTGAGCATGATCGAATAGGAATGTATTACCAGAAACAATACAAATTAACAGGAGAGAAAGAGTTAAAAGGAATTGAGGCATTAGTAAGATTTTTTGATGAAAAAGGTGAGATTATTCCAAATGATAAAGTTATTCCTTACATAGAGGGCGAAAATGTTTTTTCTCTAGTTGTAATTTCATCAATGGATATTCTCAAACAATATTTTGATGCACGTCAAGAAAAAGGGCTAGAGAATATTCCATTGTACTTTAATGTTTCAGCGCATACGATCCTTCATAAAGACTTCTTACCAATTTTTAAAGATTTTATACATCGAGTAGGTATAAAACCAGGAGACTTTGGTATCGAGGTTACTGAAACTGCGGAGTTAAATAATCTTAGTACTGCATCTTTAAGGCTATCAAGTATTAAAAATCTAGGGGTTTCAATTGCACTTGATGATTTTGGAGCAGGGTACTCTGCTTTAAGATACTTGAAAGACTTACCAGTAGATGTTCTCAAACTTGATAAAAGTTTTACCAATGAACTGCAAGAAAACCACAATCAAAGTCTATTTCAGATAGCAAAACTAATGGCCGATTCTTTAGCTATGGAATTTATTTGTGAAGGCTTAGAAGAAGATTGGCAAATTGAAAAAGCAATAAATTTAGGATGTGAGATAGGCCAAGGATTCTACTTACATAAACCATGTTCTCTCGAGGACCTAAATAGTGAGTGATAAGAAAGATAAAATAATCCTTACACAAATCAAACAAGACTTTACAACTCCCGTAGATGCGATTGCAGATTACATTAACTTAATAATAGAAGCTAATTCAAACTATGATAATGAAATTAAAGAAGAGTTTGAGAATATTAAAAAATCAGCAAAGATTTTGCGGGTTAATTTTATAGAGGCATTCAAAGATTTTGCTGAACAAAAATCAAAAACAATTTCCACTGATGAAGAAGCTTCAATATTAAGACATGATTTAAGAACACCGCTCAATGGAATAATTGGTTACAGTGAAATATTAATTGAAGATTTTGCAGAAGATATTGAAGATAGTCATAAAGCAGATCTTGGATATGTGATAAATCTTGCTAAAGAAGTAGAAAGTGCAATTTCAAATTTTGTCGATTTTCTTAAAGATGGAAAAAGAAGTCTAAAAGTAGATGAAGTTGGAGATGATAGTGTAGACAGCTTATTTAGTTCTCTAGGAAAAATTGAATTTGAATTTGAAATTAAAGAAGATATCTTAGAATCAAAAATTCTTATAGTTGATGATAATAAAACTAACTGTGATGTCCTTGAGAGGAGACTAAAGAGTTATGGTTTTTTGACTGAAATAGCTATCTCTGGAAAAGAGGCCTTAAAATTAATCGATAAAAATCATTATGACTTAATTCTTCTTGATGTTTTAATGCCGGAGGTTAATGGCTTAGAAGTATTAATAAAAGTTCGAAAGAATTTTGATCTTGATAAGCTTCCAATTATTATGGTTTCTTCATTTGATGATGTTGAAAGTATTTCTAAATGCTTGCAGCTAGGCGCAAATGAATATTTACCAAAACCCCTTAACTCAACAATTCTTTTAGCTAAAGTTGCTGCAACATTAGAAAGAAAAGCTTTAAGAGAGAGAGAAAAACAACTCCTAGATGAATTACATTATCAAGCAGTAACAGATGAAATGACTGGTGTGCCAAATAGAAGATTTGTCTTTGAAAAGTTAGAAAAAAGCTTTAGAGAAATTAATGAAAAGAAAAAAGAACACTTTAGCGTAATAATTTTTGATATAGATCACTTTAAAAACGTAAATGATACATTTGGTCATGCTGCAGGTGATGAAATTATTAAGAAAGTTAGCAATGTGGTGCAGAGTGAAATATCTGATCCTAATACTTTTGGGAGAATAGGCGGAGAAGAGTTTCTTGCAATTATTTATAATTCTTCAGAAAACTATATTTCTGAAATCTGTGAAAAAGTTAGGGCAATAATTGAGAAAGAAATTACTACTGTTGATAATAATGATATTCAAGTGACTGTTAGTGGCGGTGCTTCAATAACCAATGAGTCCACAAGTATTTCCGACCTAATAAACAAAGCAGATGAAAGACTCTATTTAGCAAAAAAGAATGGCAGAAATAGATTTTATTTAAATGATGGTTAATCTAAAATAAAGTTATGGCTTATATTTTAATTGTTGAAGATAATGAAATGAATCGAGATATGCTCGGTAGGCGTTTAGAGCGAAGAGGTTTCGAAATAAAATTTGCTTTAGATGGCCAGGAAGGTCTTGATATGATGAAGTCAACAAAACCAGATCTTGTATTAATGGACATGGGGCTTCCTGTTCTTGATGGTTGGGAAGCAACGTCACAAGCTAAAGCTGACCCAGATTTAAAAGAAATACCAATTATTGCTCTTACTGCGCATGCTCTTGAAACTGATAGAATAAAAGCATTAGAAGCTGGAGCTGATGATTTTGATACAAAGCCAGTGGATATTCAAAGGTTGCTGGAAAAAATTGGTAAGTTTACTTAGAGCTTTTTAAAATTTGATTAACTTCTTTTACAAGTGAATTAACTTTTGATTCTTTTTTGACTATACCCTCTGTATATTTATTTAACATTTTTTCTTCAACTGCTGTAATATCTTTTCCAGAAAACACTACAATTGGGATTGATAGGCCTTGTTCTCTAGATCTTTCAATGAATTCAAATCCATCCATGCGAGGCATATCTAAATCTAGTACTATAAGATCAGGTTTTTCCTTTACTCTCTCTAAAGCATCTTCTCCATTCTTTGCATCAATCGATAAGTAACCTTCATTGTTCAAAATTCTTGTCAATAAATCTCTAGTATTTTCATCATCATCCACAACCAGTACTTTCTGATTTTTTTCAGTAATATACCTCTTCACTACATTAAGGAAAAAAGTTCGATCAATTGGCTTTTTCATGTAGTCATCTGCACCTAATGATGAGGCTAAGCTTTCTTCATTTAAAACAGAAGTAATAACTACAGGTACATCTTTTAAATTTTTATCGTTTTTAATTTCTTTAAGTACAGACCAACCATCTCTTCCTGGCATTAACACATCAAGTAAAATTAATTTTGGTTTATTCTTTCTAGCTTGGTCCATACCTTCGTCACCATCAAATGCACTAAACACAGTATGTCCCTCTTTTTTAATTGCTCTTTTTACAACATCATGAGTAGCTTTGTCATCATCAACTAAAAGAATATAATCATCACCTTCTTTTATTTTCGGATTGTCAACTTCTTGATCTACTTCTTCTGTTTCATCATCAGAGGACGATCTTGGTACAAAAATTGAGAATGTACTCCCTTTATCGACTTCACTTGTGACATCAACACCACCACCCATCATCTCAGCAAAATGTTTTGAAATAGAAAGGCCTAAACCAGTTCCACCATATTTTGCACTAGTTGAACGTTCTGCTTGTGTATAGGTATCGAATAATTTACCTAATTGTTCTTCTGTCATTCCAATCCCAGTATCTTTGATATCAAAGACAACATATTCATTACCATCTATTTTTTTTGTATTAATTACTAAAGCAACCTGGCCATTTTCAGTAAATTTAAATGCATTACTCAAGAAATTTACAATACACTGACGTAGTTTTGTTTCATCACTTTTCATTTCCCCATCTACATTATTTTTTATAATAAATTCATTATTATTTTTTGAGGCAAGTGGCCCGGAAACGTCTTTGATGGTTTCGATCATCGTATCTATTGAGAATGGAGTGAAGTACATATCCATTTTTCCAGCTTCAATCTTTGATAAGTCCAGAACGTTATTTATTAATGACAAAAGGTGTTTACTGGAATTTGTAATTTTCTTTAGATCAGGGACCATATCATCATTCCCTAAATCTTCACAATCTTCTAGTAACATTTCACTATAGCCAATAATTGCATTTAATGGAGTTCTTAACTCATGGCTCATATTCGCAAAAAATCGTGATTTAGCGCTACTTGCATCACGTGCTTCATCTCTTGCAACAGCCATTTCCTTTGTTTTCAAATCAATTAAAGCATTTACCTCATCAGACATTCTTGAAAATGCCAGCTCCATCATTTCGACTGAAGCTTCTTCTGCTTTTTCATCAGAAGCTCCAGATACAAGCTTCTTCATCCTACCTATATCTTTTGTGATTAATTCTTTAGCATCACCTTCAAGTTTTTCTGCTAATCCACTCATCTTTTTAATTATTACTTCATCTCTTTGTTTTCTTCTTTCTGCTCGATCTTTTCGGACATCCTCCATCTCTAATAGATGATTCCTATATCTGCCTAAAGCATTAGATAATTGACCTACTTCATTTGTAGATGATGAAAGTATCCCGCTATTCTGAGGTAATTGTTTTGTAGTATCACCTTTTGTAAGTGCTTCAAGAACTTCGATTGCTTTTGCAATTCTTGAGAATGCTCCATCTTGTATCCACCATATCGCTAAAACTATTAGTATTATTACCGCAAAAGTAAATACAATTGAATTAAGTGTGGAGTCTCTTAGTTCTTTTAGATCTTCCGCAACATTTTTAATTACAAAGAATAAAGCAGTATCAGGATTTACAGTTGATGCTACAGGAACGGCTGTTAGTGACAAACCAAGTGCATCAAAATTTTTACTATCAAAATTATTAAGACTATTTTCAAGTATATCTTCCTTTACAATATCAAAACTAAAGCTAGATATTCCAATAGATGCATCTTCTGATAATTCGTCAGAGAATACTGCGTCTATAATTTGACCCTCTGATATAATTCCTGTTCTAACTCCAAGATCACTTTCAAACCTTGTCATAGATTGTCTTAAATCTCTTCCAATTAACACTGATCCAAGTTGTTCGCCTGTACTAACTCCAAATTCATTCATTAGAAATACTGGAAAGCCAACGATTTGATGAAGGTTTGTATTGCCATCTTGTTCAACTGCAAATACAACTTCATTAGTTACACTCATTCTTCCTTTAATTTTATTTAAGAAACTAGATGTTGAGTCATCTCTTAGGAAAGTAATTTGATTTTTAGCGTCACAGATGTCAATTGAATTCCCTACGTCTGCCCAATCAAATGCATAAAGGCATGTTAACTCCTCGTTACTTTCATTGAAGACTTTTATAAAACTTATATTTCCTTCATCAATTTCATTAAGAAACATTTCGTCAATCATAATGAATAGATCACCTTTCTTTTCTTGATCAAAAGCTTCAATTAAAGGGTTTGGATAATCAAATCCTTCAAAACCAATATCAAGGAAAAGTGAAACCTCACTATATGGATCCCAATAGATTTGACCTTTTTCTCCCCGAACACCCCAAGAATTTAAATTTGAGAAACTATTATCTATCGATTGAACCCAAGCTGATTCGACAATGCTTGAGTATTGATTATTTTTAGACTTTTCTTGAATATCCTGATTTTGAATATTCATATAGAGAAGTATGCCTGCAATAATTATATTGCCAAGTAAACCAAATATAAGGATTTGGGTTCGAACTAACATTTTTTATTTAGTCGGTTAATCTGAATCTAAAAGTAGCTTTAACGTCTTCGACAGTAACTGCAACTCCGTTATAGATATAAGGTTCATAAGCCCATCTTCGAATTGTTCTCATAGCAGTTCTCTCAAAAGATCCAGGGTTATCAGTTTCAACGACATAAGGATCAATAACTTCTCCCTCTGGTGATACACCAAATTCAACCACGACAAAACCCTCAACACCTTTTCTTAAAGCAGATCTTGGGTATGAAGCCTGAGGAGAGTAAACCCTCTCTACTGATACTTCTACTGTCTCGCCATCTACTACAATCGTTCCTTTATCCGACGCTGCAAAAAGCGCTGTGGATAAGAACATCAAAATCAAAGATAAAAATTTCATAAAATGGATTATACATTAAAAATAACTTTTTTTAAGTGACGATATAGTAAAAAAAGTTTAGACTAGCTTTCCTTGGGCCTGTAGCTCAGTTGGTTAGAGCAGTGGACTCATAATCCATTGGTCGGAGGTTCGAGTCCTCCCGGGCCCACCATCTTTTACCCTAGAATCTATGTACAATAAAAAAGGGCTCTAAAAGAGCCCTTTAAATTCCATAGAATTTTCTTTATTTTTTTCCTATTTTTGGAATGTGTAATATCGCAAGCCAAAAATTATATATAGGGAATAAAAACAAGAATAGCAGATAGAATAAAAATGGTGCAAAAGCTCCTAGTACAAAATAACCTAGACCCATTTGTACTGTCATTGCTCCATAATAGTTGCTCGTATCAAAATAAGAACCTAGGCCACTAAGAATAGTAATGACTCCCAAGACGATAAGTGCGTTAGAAAACATTGCCGCAAAACATAGCGGAACCTTTAAACCAAATGATAATAATGCTATTACGTCTTCAGCAACTGAACTTGATTTGTCTATTTTTACATTAGCTCTTTCTGGTTGAAAATATAAACCAGCAATTGCAAAACCAAGCATACCGACAAGAACGATTCGTATAAGATCAGTTAATACCCACATACCAAATCCATATTGGAACATATTAAAATACGCTACTAATTGTCCCAAAGTCGCAACAACAACAGCTAAAAATGTAAGAACACCGAATACTGTAAATACTACAGGATTACTTATTGATGTTGGGTTTGCATCTACTAACTCATCAATTGCAGTTTTGAATCTTCCTGAAAAATTTAGACCTACTAAAACTATTATAATTAAGACTAAACAACCGATCAGGCCACCAAATCCGCCGTAATTAAGAAAATTGAATAAATTACCTAAAGAAAATAAAAATTCCATATAAATACCTCTAAAAAGTTAATCCATAAATTCCTATTACTAAAATAAGAACAATTCCAATTACTACTGACCATGCATAAGCAAGTTTAAGAAAAACAGACAGCTTGTCATAACAAAATGCGCTACCCTTTTCCATATAAGAAAAAACAAGATCTATAAAGTGATCTACTTTCTCTAAAACGTTATTCATCATATCCATAAAAAATCTCCAATATTACTTATAGTGTATGAGTCTTTATTTTGTACACAAAATACTTATAGGTCAAATTTATGGGTAAGCTTTAATTCTCTTTATATCTTTCGAACCAAGCGAGTATATGATCGACTTTTGTGATTAGATTTGATGGTCTGCTTGCAATTCCATGGGCTGTATCAGGTATTCTAATCATGGCACTATCAATTCCTCTTAGTCTTAAAGCTTGATAGAATTGTTCGGTTTCTGACATTGGCGTACGTCTATCCTCTTCGCCCGTTATTAGCATGGTCGGAGTAGTGACATTTCCAACTAATGATAAGGGCGATCGCTTCCAATAATGTTCAACATGCTCCCAAGGTGGTCCTGGAAACTGATGATATATTTGCCCAACCATAGAATCTGCTGTTAAAGGCTTGCTTAACCAATTAATAACTGGCTTAGATGCAACTGCTGCATTGAAACGATCCGTTAAACCAACAGCATATGCAGTACCAATACCACCAGCACTGCCACCAGCTATAAAGAGATTATTCTCATCAATAATACCTTTGGCAATCAAAGCATCAATACCTGACATATGATCAGCAAAATCTTCTGAGCTAGCATACTTATATTGCAAAAGTAGAGCAAAATCTTCTCCATAGGATTCGCTACCTCTATAGTTATCATAAAAAACAATATATCCAGCTGCTGCCATTATTTGAAGTTCTGCAGAAAAATGGGGTCCATAAGCTAGGTGAGGCCCACCATGTATTTCAAGAATTAAAGGATATTGTTTTGTTGGGTCATAATCAGGAGGAGTAATGTACCATCCTTGAATTTCTTGGCCATCAAAGGAAGATTTATAAACTATTTCATTTACCTCACCAAGTATTCGATGAGCAAGAAGATCTTCATTAAGCCCTGTCAAAAGCTTAAATTTTCCATTCTGCATAATAGCTAAATCTGCAGGACGGTCAGATTGGCCATAAGTAAAAGCAATAGTATTTTTAGCAACATGAAATCCACCAGAAATATATGGTCGTCCGATTGTAGTACCTCCAATACTTGTTGCAGCCTCACTTAATTTACCGGACAGCGTAATCTCACCTATTTTTCTTACACCTCTTTCATCATAAGTAAAATAAATAGATTGATTGTCTTCTGCCCAGACTATATTTTCTGCATCTCCATCAAGATCTCCCGAAATAACTCTCATATTTTTACCTTCTAAATCCATCACAGCAATTCTATTAGGTGTATATGCAAGAGGACGACGCTCTCTTAAATTAAATGCAACCAACTTACCATTAGGTGAAACAACAGGAGAACTTTCTTCACCTGATTGATTAGTAATTTGATCAATGCTCTCATCGGTGATTTTAATTCTATAAATATCAGCCTCACTGCTAGCAAGCTCCCAATCATCTGATCTATGAGCTGAAAAGAAAATGCTTTCACTATCAGGACTCCAAGAAAGAGATCCATAATGATTAAAATTTCCTGTAGTTAGCTGCCTTGCCGAACCTCCTTCCGCTGGCACTACAAATATATGTCGGTAAGATGGCTCTACAATACCTCTACCATCATATTGATATCTTGTTGTGGTTACAGTAATTGGTTTTTTTGCCCAGTTAGCACCATCTGGTTTTTCTCGTGACTCTACAATAGCGTTACTTTTAGTTTTTACATTCATTGTGAATGCTATCCATTTTCCATCAGGTGACCAAGATAAACTTGATGGTGATTCTGGTAACTGTGTTATTGCTCTTGTTTCACCGCTCTTAAACCAGTACATGTGAATTTGTGTCGATTCTGAATTATTTGATAGAAATGCAAGTCTGTCTTGATTTGGTGACCAGCGTGGTGAATACGAATCACCCAACTCAGAATATAACGGACGATGATCTTCACCATCTATTTTTATTTGCCAGATATTCGAACGAACTTCATCTTTCATGATGTCATGTGATTTTCGAACATAAACTATTGTCTTACTATCCGGAGAAACTTGAGGATCAGAAGCCCATTCTAATTCAAAGACATCCATCGGATCGAAAAAATCATTACTTTCTTGAGCCTTAATCGGAAATATTAAAAATACTATTAATGGAAATAGGTAAAGATATATTGTTTTCATGAGCCTTAATCTAGATCAAATCTATCCGCATTCATTACTTTATTCCAAGCACTAACAAAGTCATTTACAAATTTATCTTTGGAATTATCTTCAGCATATACTTCTGCAATTGCTCTTAATTGTGAATTCGATCCAAATACAAGATCAACTCTTGATGCTGTTCTTACTTTTTCACCACTTGCTCTGTCTTTTGCTTCATAAGAATTTTTATCAGAAGGTTTCCATTCAACATTCATATCTAAGAGTGTGGTAAAGAAATCATTGGATAAAGTATTTATATCATCTGTAAAAACACCATGACCGTCTGCACTAATACCAAGCGATCTTAATCCACCAACTAATACTGTCATTTCAGGGGCAGTCAGACCAAGTAATTGAGCTTTATCAACAAGCATTTCTTCTGGAGTTACAGAAAAGTCTGTTTTTTGATAATTTCTAAATCCATCTGCAAGAGGTGCAAGGACTTTAAATGATTCAACATCTGTATGTTCATTTGTTGCATCTCCTCTGCCAGGCAAAAATGGAACTTCTACTCCAGATGCCTCCTCTATAGCAACATTACCTGCCAAGACTATAACATCAGCAACAGACGCTCCTGTTTCACTTGCTATACTTTCAAGTACACCTAAAACTTTTGCTAATTGTTCTGGTTTATTGGCATCCCAATCTTTCTGTGGCGCAAGTCTCACTCTTGCTCCATTCGCTCCACCCCTCATATCAGAACCTCTGAAAGTTGAAGCACTGGCCCAAGCAGTTTCAATCATTTCTTGGATACTCAAATTACTTGCAAGAATTTTTTCTTTGACTGAGTTTACATCAAAGCCACTATTACCTAGTGGAACTGGATCTTGCCAAATAAGATCTTCTTCAGGTACCTCAGGACCAAGATATCTGACTTTTGGACCCATATCACGATGAAGTAATTTAAACCATGCTCTTGCAAAAGCATCGGCAAATTCATCTGGATTCTTATGAAATCTTTCTGATACTTTTCTGTAGTCTGGATCTTCTCTCATAGCCATATCCGCAGTTGTCATCATAGTAGGAACAAGTTTTGTTTCATCTCCAGCATCTGGAGCAAGATCTTCGTCTTTTGGATTTACAATATGCCATTGATTTGCTCCTGCAGGACTTTTAACTAATTCCCACTCATTATTTAGGAGTAAATTAAAATAACCGTTATCCCATTTAGTAGGATTTGTTGTCCAAGCCCCTTCAATTCCACTTGTTATTGTGTCACTAGCTTTTCCAGAGCCATGAGTATTCTTCCAACCAAAACCCATTTCCTCAATTTCAGCACCTTCTGGCTCTACACCAACTAAATTTGCATCTCCAGCTCCATGAGCCTTACCAAATGTATGCCCGCCAGCAGTGAGTGCTACAGTTTCAGCATCGTCCATTGCCATCCTTCCAAAAGTTTCTCGGATATCTTTAGCGCTAGCTAACGGATCAGGATTACCATCAGGACCTTCAGGATTTACATAAATTAAACCCATTTGAACTGCTGCTAGTGGATTCTCTAAATCTCTTTCACCTGTATAACGTTCATTAGCTAACCATTCTTTTTCTATGCCCCAATAAATATCTTCCTCTGGTGCCCATATATCTGGTCTTCCACCACCGAAACCAAAAGTTTTTCCACCCATAGACTCAATAGCAACATTACCTGCAAGAATTAATAGATCTGCCCAACTTATTTTGTTGCCATATTTTTGTTTAACAGGCCAAAGTAATCTTCTGGCTTTATCAAGATTTCCATTATCAGGCCAGCTATTTAAAGGAGCAAAACGCTGAGCGCCTGTGCCACCACCACCTCGACCATCTCCGGTTCTATAAGTGCCTGCAGCATGCCATGTCATTCTAATAAAAAAGGGACCATAATGACCATAATCAGCAGGCCACCAATCCTGAGAATCAGTCATTAATGTATTTAAATCCTTTTTAAGAGCTTTATAATCTAGCTTTTTAAATTCTTCTCTATAATCAAAACCCTCATTCATAGGATCAGATTTTTTATCATGCTGATGTAGCATGCTGAGATTCAATTGATTTGGCCACCAATCTTGATTAGATGCAGCGCCAACCGAAGTTTTTTTATTAGGACCAGATGATACTGGACACTTGTTGTCATCACTCATATTTTTACCTTTCCAATTAAAAATAATTTTCTACTTTATTTTAACTGACATTTTGAACAAAAAAATGTGCTTCTGCCATTTTGTATGATCCTTTTAATCTTTTGGCTACATTTTTTACAATCTTTACTCTCTCTATCGTATACATTTAACTGGATCTTGAAATATCCAGGCTTGGCATCAGCATTAAGATAATCATTTAAGGTAGTTCCGCCTGAATTTATAGCTTTTTTTAGTATTTTCTTGCTATTTTTAAGAATGATTTTGCACTCATCATGAGTAATTGAGGATCCAACCTTTAAAGGAGAGATTCTAGAGGAAAATAATATTTCACATGCATAAATATTTCCTATTCCAGAAATTATTCTATTGTTTAATAAAATTGATTTTATTGTTGCTTTAGACTTTTCAATTTTTTTGTGAAGATATTTGTAGTCAGCGTTTTTTTCAAACGGATCTGGCCCATTATTCTCTAATAGTTTATTTCTTTGCCCTTTCTTTATTATCAGAATAAGACCAAATCTTCTTACATCATTATAGATAAGGTGTTTCTTTGAATTAAGGGAGAAGGCAATATGATCATGCTTTCCAAGGCTTAAAGTATCAGCAATCCTCAAGTTGCCTGTCATTCCTAGATGAATTAACAGAGAATAGTTATTTAAAAAATCTATTAAGATATATTTTGCTCTTCTTCTTACACCTTCAATCTTTTTATTCAAGATATTGTTTTTTTTACTCTTATTAAACTTGATTCTTAGATCATGTTTACTAACGTAAATAGAATTAATCTTTTTCTGAGAAATATAAGGTTCAATTCCTCTTTTTGTGGTTTCTACTTCAGGAAGTTCGGGCACTTAATTAAATTGCTCGTTTATTTTAACAATATCTTCTGGTCTCAATGTGCCAATAGCTTGTTTGTATTGTAATGATGTGACAATAAAACCATATATTGCTTGAGAAAGTCTATTTTGAGTTTCAGAGTAATTTCTTTCAGCTTGTAGTAAATCTATTAAGTTTCTTGAACTTAATTCATATCCTAGTCTTGTTGCTTCTAAGGCATCTTTTGAGCTATCAACAGCTGTTCTTAATGAGACAATATTTAATTCAGCTGTTTTTAACGCGGTATACAAGCTTCTTATCTGTTGAACTACACTTCTTTCTATTAATATCATTTGTTCTTCAGACTTAACTTCCTGTAATAGTGCTTGTCTGCGTTGGGAACTATTGAGACCTGATGTGAAAAGTGGCATAGAAAATTGTATAGAGAACGCTCTATTTTCAGTTTCAGTTGGTATTGAAAAAGGTAATTCAAAATCTGACTCAACTCCATCAAAAGTATATTGTTTAGAAGTTCTTCTACTTGCATTTGCATTTAGATCAACTTTCGGTAAAAAGTTAGCTGTTTTTGAACTTGTATTTGACTCAGCAGCTTCTAGCCTATTTTTAGCTTCAATTATTAAGTAATTAGCAACTCTACCTTTATTAACTTCGGAATCAATTTCTTCTAAGGGCGCAATAAATTCATTCTCTTGGTTAAGAGGTGTGACCATTCTTACTTGTCTGCCAACAATTGAATTCAGTTCTTCAAAACTTATATCCACATTGCCTTCTGCAAGAACTCGATCAGATTGAGCTCTATTATAGGCAGATTTGGCTTCAGCTAATTCTATTCTAGATGCAGCCCCTGAATTAAACCTTTGTGTAACTGCTTGATATTGATTATTTAGTGCTTTTTCAGTTGCTTCAGCAGATTTTAAAGTTGATTTTGCAGATAAAACCTTAAAGTAAGCTTGGGTTACTCTAATCATTAAATCTTGTTGTTGATAAGCAAACCTTGCTTCAGCTGCCTCGTAGTTTTGTTTTGCTTGTCTTGTAACAAACCAAGAATCAAGTCTGAAAATAGGCTGACTTAAATTTAGGTTATAACTAAATGTGTTGTAATCATTTTGTAGGATTCGTTCCTGATAATACTCATTCCAATTTGTTGAAGCGGAGAACCTTAATTGAGGTAATAAGCCAGATCTTGCCTGATTCAAATACTCTTTTGAAATTTTTAGATCAGCTTTTTTTGCATTAAAATCAGGATCTTTTTCTAAAGCTTCTTGATAAATAGAAAGTAAATCATTGGCAGTAACGTTAAACGTCAATATAAGTAATAAAAATTTAATATAAAACTTCATTCTTCCTAAATTAGAGAGTATTCTGCAATATAAGTTCAAGATAAACAATTAAATTACAATTTATAAACTAATGCAAAAATATAAAATACCTAAAATCTTAATAATTGCTGGTTCAGATTCTAGTGGTGGGGCAGGCATTCAAGCGGATATAAAGGCAGTGACTTATTTTAAAGGCTATGCAATGACTGCAATAACAGCAGTAACTTCACAAAATACTAAAGGTGTACAAGCAATATTGCCATTACCAATAGATCATGTAGATTCACAGATTAACTCTGTTCTAGATGACCTAAAACCTGATGTAATTAAAACTGGAATGCTTGCAGATAAGAGTTTAATTAAAATGATAGCCAATAAAGTTCAAGATTATAGATTGATTATGGATCCTGTGATGGTTGCAACATCTGGAGATACTTTAGTAGCTGAAGATTGTATTTCCGTGATTAAAGAATGTCTTTTACCAAAATCATTTTTAATTACCCCAAATTTATATGAAGCTGAATTACTAAGTAATACAAAAATTACAAATGTGGATGATCAGATTAAAGCAGCTTTTAAAATACTCGAATTAGGAGCCAGAAATGTATTGGTTAAAGGAGGGCATTCAAGTAGTGACTTAATTACAGATGTTTTAATTCAAGAAGATAAGAAAGTTAATCGTTTTGAATCAAAAAAAATAAACTCAAAGAATACCCATGGCACTGGCTGTAGTCTCGCCAGTTCTATTGCTTGTTTGATTGGACATGACAATGATTTAAATAAATCTGTTCAGAAAGCAATCAATTATGTGCAAAAAGGTATTTCATCTGCACCTAACTTCGGTTCTGGGAACGGCCCTATATTACATTTTGATGTTTAAAGCAGAAACCAAGGGAGATTCATTAAGTATCGATCTTGCACCAAATAAATCTTCTTCTATTAATGAGAACTTAGTTTTTTTTGGTTTCTTGTCTTTAATTTGCCTTACTTTTGGGATTGGTTTTTTCTTTATCGGAGCAACAATGATACTTCCTTTTGCAGGAATAGAAGTTTTAGCTCTCATTTTAATCTTAAGAATCAATCGTAAGTGGTTAAACCAGAAGCAGGCTCTTCACCTCGATAAACTATATGTAAAAATAGAAAAAGACGATAAAAAAATAATCTTCGATAGATTCTTATCAAAGTTTTTAGTTGAGGAAAATAATTCAAAAAAAGTTTTATACCTCAAATCTAGTAATGAGAAAATAGAAATTGGATCATTTTTAAATGAAGAAGAGAAAGAAGAACTTATAGATTTATTAAAAAAGAAAGTATCTGATTTAAATTTTAGCTAAATGTAAATCCAGTTGCTCATAAACTGGAATACCATCTCGATATTTAGGATAACTCTCACCAATTGTTAATGGTTTTAAGTAATCAACACCATTTTGAGAAATTCTAAAACCATCTTCAGAAATAAAATTTGCAGGAACAGTTTTTTCTTTATTTGCGATATGCATAAGCTCAGATTCCTTTATGCTCCATGAATATGGGCTATTACTATTTCTGCATATTACGGGCATAAATCCATTTTTATTGTTCAAGGCCATATTTGCTGCAGCTTTTCCAACAGAGATCGCTTGCTCAATATCAGTTTTAGAAGAAATATGTCTCGCACTTCTTTGCAAATAGTCAGAAACAGACCAATGGTATTTATAATTAAGCTTTTTATTGATTAGATTAGCAAGTTTTGGCGCAAGACCACCAAGTTGATTATGGCCAAATGAATCTTTTTTATCTGATGCTGAATAAAATTCACCATTTTGATTTTTTAAACCTTCAGAAGCTACTATTACTGAATACCCGAACTCTTCTACATCTTTTTGTACTCCAGCAAGAAAAGCCTCTTCATTTAATGGAATTTCGGGAATCAATATTTTATGCACATAAGTATTTTCATTATCATTAGCTAACTCAGCTGCAGCTGCTATCCAACCAGCATGTCTGCCCATTACTTCAAGAATGAAAACTTTAGTAGATGTTTTGCACATTGATTTTATATCTAAGGATGCTTCTTTAACTGAAGTCGCAATATATTTAGCAACTGAGCCAAAACCAGGACAGTTATCAGTGATTGCTAGATCATTATCTATAGTCTTAGGTATGGCAATTGCATTAAGGGAATAATTTAACTTTTTAGCAGCTTCAGAAATCTTATAACAAGTATCTGCTGAATCATTCCCTCCATTATAAAAAAAATGACCAATAGAATATTTATCTAATTGTTTAAATAAATCTTGATAGAACTTTTCGTCTTCTTTTTCTGGGAGCTTATATCTACAAGATCCAAACATACCTCCAGGAGAATCCAGTAGAAGTTCAAGTGGTTTTTTTGATTTATTTAGGTCATAAACTTCATCATCAATTAATCCAACAATACCATTCTTTCCAACATAGATATTTGCCTCAGGGACTTTTTCTTTAAGCTCAGAAAATAGGCCAAAGGCTGAAGAATTAATTACTGAGGTAACTCCGCCTGACTGAGCATAAAATGCATTTTTCAT
>CESD01033134.1_pt1 | contig 26520 bp, 24 predicted proteins | sample 531191 | NCBI WGS metagenome assembly CESD01 (sample SAMEA2622021, study PRJEB7988) | marine metagenome | biome: marine biome (ENVO:00000447); feature: deep chlorophyll maximum layer (ENVO:xxxxxxxx); material: "saline water (ENVO:00002010), including plankton (ENVO:xxxxxxxx)" | depth 188 m
TATTATGTTAGAAGTTCACATTACGATTCATATGATAAGGTATTAAACAATAGTAAGAAGCTTAAAGGAAAGACTAAGTTTACTATTAGTGGCTTTTAAAATTACTTTTTTGCAGCAAGATATAATCTATGTAAGATTATCAAAATTAAAGTTATCCCCACAAGATCATTAAAAGGAGAGGGTAATGATAAGTTTGGCCAATAGTTTTTATCAAAGAATAAAGGAACAGCTATAAAAATTGCCATTAAAGCTTCCCCAGTAATTAACCCAGAAGCTATTAAAAGTCCATTATTTTTACCTTCATCTGAAGCGCTCTTACTAGCAATATGATTAAGCATTCCTCCAATAAAAATGGGAAGAGTTAATTCTATTGGAAGATATATTCCAATAGCTACTGCTAAAATCGGAACCCTAAAATCTGCATTTCTATATGCCTGGTATTGATCAATTAGAATAATAATGATTCCTAAGAAAGCTCCTGCATAAATCATTCCCCATTCTAAGTTTCCAGCAAAAACTCCGTTTGCAACATTAGTCATTAGAACTGCTTGGGGAGCAGGTAAATCAGAACTACCGATGCCATAAGCCTCATGAAGAAGTGTCAAAACAATTCCCAGTGTTAAAGCAGCACTGACAACACCTACTAATTGCATAATTTGCTGCTTCCATGGAGTGGCACCTACTATATTTCCAGTTTTTAAATCTTGAAGGTTGTCACCACCAATTGCCGCTGCACAACACACAACTGCACCAATTAATATTGCTGCAGCTGCACCTTTTGATGAATCAACATCAAAGAAGGTAATAATAAGTAATGAGCTAAATAATATAGTTGCAATTGTAACACCTGATATAGGATTATTTGATGATCCAACAACTCCAGCCATGTATGCAGCTACTGCAGAAAAAAGAAAGCCAAAAATTGCCATTACAAAAGATAAAATAATTGCCGAAGTCCATAATCCTATAATTCCAAAGTATGTTAATGATATAGGAATTAGCATCATCACTATAGCCATAAATACATAATTAATTGGTAAGTCCCTTTCTTCAAGAGAAATATTATCTGAGCTTTCTCTGAGAGTTTTCAAACTTAGTTGAATGCTTTCAATCAAAGGTTTTGCAAGTTGAATTACAGACCAAATTCCGCCAACAACCATAGCGCCTACACCTAGATATCGTATTTTTGCATTCCATATTATATTTGCACTTTCAAAGTAATTATCACCCTCAAATCCATATAGGTAGGAGTAAATAGGAATTGCCACAGCCCATGAAATAAGTCCACCAGTAAAAGCTAAAATACCAATATTTCTACCAACAATATATCCTACACTAAACAATGAAGGAGATAGACTTGCTCCCATTCCAAATAATGCTCCTTTAATAGCTACTGCTCCTCCAAGAGCACTTGACCAAACGCCAAATGCTAATTCTCCAAGTTTTACTACTCCTCCCACAAGAGCAGATAAACCAATCAATTTTAAACTTTTTTGGGATTTTTCAGCATCTGTTTCATGTCCTGTTTTTAAAACAGCTGCTGTTGCAACGCCTTCTGGAAAGCGTAATTGTGCTTTTAATATTAATGCCCTTCTTAAAGGTACTGTAAATAATGCTCCAAGAATTCCACCAACCATAGCAATTTTTGTTACTTCCCAATAGCTAATGGTATCCCAATAGCCAACAAGGAGAAGGGCAGGTAGTGTAAAAATAACTCCAGCAGCTAATGATTCTCCAGCCGATGCTGCAGTTTGAACAATATTATTTTCTAATATGTTAGATTCTTTAAACAGTCTAAGTATTCCCATTGACATTATAGCTGCAGGAATGGAAGCAGAGATAGTCATCCCAGCATAAAGGCCTAAATATGTCATAGCAGATGATAGAATTATTGATAGAAAAATACTTAAAAAAAAGGCTTTGACTGTAATCTCATTTTTCATAATGTTAACTTAATAAATATTTAAAGTAAAAATGAAAAAAACTATTCTAAGCATAACAATTCTTTCTTTTACCTTCCTTAGTTTACATGTACATACTCATGAACATGAGCATACATTCGATGTAGATCATGCTTCTGATCATATTGCGGTAGAGGAAGATTGTAGTTTTTGTTTGTTCAATAGTGAGGATTCATTAGCAGAATCGTCGACATTTTCTGCAAAAATTCACTTTAAAAATATTTCTTTAGAAAAGTATATAGTCAACTATATATCTTTCAGATTATCTTGTTTCTTAAACAAGTCCCCCCCTCAATAATTAACTCATTACAAGTTGATATCATTTTTTGATATCAAAGTTTTAACAAATCATTTTAGGAGAAAAAATGAAAAACTATTTTAGTTTAATAATATTAATAAGTGCACTATTTGCACAAAATGAAATTGCAGAATCTGATTCATTGAATCCGATTTCACTTGAAGGTGTTGAAGTTTATTCATCTTTAAGAAGTGTCAATGAAGGTGATCTTGCTGCTTCTGCTATTATTTTTAATGATGAATTAAAAGTAATGGAAGGACAACACTTTAGTGACTTACTTTTAAAAGTCCCTAATTTGAATTATGCTGGTGGTACTTCTAGGCCAAGATATTTTCAAATTAGAGGTGAAGGTTCTGTTAGCAGATATGCAGACCAAGGACCTCCAAGTCCTTATGTTGGATTAGTTTTGGATGGAATGGACCTATCTGAACTTGGAATGATTACACCATTATTTGATATGCAACAAGTTGAAGTATTAATGGGTGTTCAAACCAGTTTATTTGGTGCGTCAGCATCTTCAGGTTTAATAAACTTCAAAACAAACGACCCTACAGATGAAAAGGGTGGTTATGTTATGACTCAATTTGGTTCATACAATACCTATACCAATGGTCTAGTTTATAATTTGCCATTTGAAAATGGATGGAAATTAAGACTTGTTGGTCATTCTAATGTATCAGATGGGTACAAAGAGAATGTTGCACTAGGTGATAACTATTCTTCTGCGGATAGAAATGAAACATCTTTAAGAGTTAAAATGCTTAAAGAAGGTGATTTAATTACTCAAAAATACACCATAATTCATTCTGATTTTGATAATGGTTATGATAATTGGGCACCAGATAATAATACCGACAACATTACGTATTCTGATAATCCAGGAAAAGACAGTCAAAAGTCACAAATTTTTATCGCTGACTATAAATATGATTTAGGTGAGCAAATTGTAGACTTTAATATTGGAATGTCAAGTAATGAAACATTGCACAGTTACGATTCTGACTGGGGTAACTATGACTTCTGGCTTAACTTCGATGGTGATGACCACCATGAAGATGACCATGATGATCATGGTGACGAGCATGGGGATGATGATCATGATGATGATCATGGAGATGATGACCATGATGATGACCATGACGATGATCATGATGATTTTGATTACATGTCATATGATTTCTTTGATTCATTTGAAAGAGATATTGATACAAGAACAGTTGATTTAAGATTTAGATCAAACGTTAATGATAATAATAGAGTTGACTATGTTTTTGGATTGTTTAATTCTAATTATGAAGAAACAACAGATGCTGCTGGATACGTCTTTGGCGGATCTGCTACTGGATTATCTACAGGATATGATATTATTACAAAATCATTATATGGTGAACTAGCATATAATTTCAAAAATTCATCAACTTTAGCTGTTGGTTTTAGACACGAAGCAAGAGACATTGATTATTTTGATTTTGAAAATGCTAGCGGAAGTTTTGAATTGGATGGTGATTGGAATACTTCATTCAAAGTTTCATATGAGATGAAGCCTACAAGCAATCTTCACTGGTATATTTATGCTGCTGAGGGTTATCATCCGGCAGGAATTAATCAAAATCCTTATTTGGATCTTGAAGACAAGACTTACGATGATGAAATCTATACTGATGTAACAACTGGAATTAGATGGTATACTGATAATATTAAATTGACAGCTTCATTGTTCTACTTAGAACATGATGGACACATCTTTGAAGCTACGGAGCAATTAGATCCAGCAAATCCTAATGCTTTTGCATTTTTTAAACAAAATGCAGATTCAGGATATGAATATGGAACTGAAACTCATGGTCAATTTCAATTTTCAGATAAATTATCAATGGGCTTAACTCTAGGTTATATGAGTTCTGAAATTCATTTTGGAGACCATGATGACCACGGTGGACATGATGACCATGGAGATGATCATGATGACCATGGAGATGACCACGGTGATGACCATGATGAAGACCACGATGATGACCATGGAGATGAAGACCACGATGACCATGGAGATGAAGACCACGATGACCATGGAGATGATCATGACGATCATGGTGGACATGATGGACATGCAGAACATGGACAAAAAGCTCATGCTCCAAACTGGAATTATAGCTTATCATTTAACTATAATTTCACTGAAGATAGTTCATTAATGGTAGAAATCGCTGGTAAAGATGCATTTATCTTTGATTCTATGCGTGATGAATATGAGTCTGAACCATATCATTTATTAAATGCTTATTATTCGCATTCATTTAATGATCTTAGGTTAGGTTTTTATGCTAAAAACATCCTAGATGAGTCATATGCTGATCGTGGATTTATTTTTGGATTAGAGCCTCCACATTTCCACGAAGAACTATATAAATCATTTGGCCCTCCAAGAGAAGTTGGAATGTCATTAACATATAGTTTCTAATATCTTATTTTCATAATTTAGCGGGTAATACAACCCGCTAAATTATGAGTTCAACAAAACAAAAAAGATTATTCATTATTGATGGATATGCTACTTTATACAGAGCACATTATGCATTGATTAGGAATCCATTAACCAATTCTGCTGGAACACCTACAAGTGCAATATTTGGATTCGCTAATCAGGTTTTTCAATTGATCGAAGAAGAAAAACCAGATTATTTAGTGGCTGCATTTGATTCAAAAGGTAAAAATTTTAGACATGAAATTTTTGCTGATTATAAAGCCAATAGATCTGAAATGCCTGATGAAATCCAAACTCAATTACCTTATTTATGGACGCTTCTTAAAGGAATGAATTTACCAGTTTTAAGAGTAGATGGTGTTGAAGCTGACGATATCATTGGAACTGTTGCTAATAAGTGCTCTGATTCTGGTTTACAATGTAATATTGTAAGTGGTGATAAGGATTTTATGCAATTAATAGATGATTCAACTTTTCTATATGCTCCAAAGGCAAGAAAAAGAGAAAAAGAGATATTTAATGTTAATAAAGTTATAGATAAATGGGGAGTTAAGCCTGAAAATATTATCGATTTGCTAGGTCTAATGGGAGATAGTTCTGATAATGTTCCTGGAGTGCTAGGAGTAGGTCCAAAAACAGCAATGAAGCTTATTCAAGAGCATGGAACTATTGAAATGATTTATGAGAATATAGATTCTATTAAAAATGAAAAGATGAAAGATAAATTACTTTCGGATAAAGACAATGCATTATTAAGTAAACAGCTTGTCACTATTTTAAAGGATGTAGATATTAATTCATCCGTAGATGATTTTAAAATCAAGGAAATGAATACATCAAAACTTGAAGAGATCTTTAAAGAGTTAGAATTTTCTGGATTACTTAAAAAAATTGGATCTAATGAAAAAATTGAACAAAAATCTGTAGATAGAAAAAAAGATTATAAAAACATTTTAAATTTAGAAGATTTAATTGGTTTTGTTGAGTCGCTTGAACAGGGAAAATGGTTATCAGTTGATTTAGAGACTACTTCTGTGAATCCTATGGCGGCTGAAATTGTTGGGTTTAGTTTTTCAACAAAGAAAGATACTGGATTTTATGTTCCAGTTTTATATAAAGACAAAAAAGAAAATTTATTTGGGAACAACGACTTAGAAGAAGTAATTAGAATATTGAAACCATATTTAGAAGATGAAAATATTCCTAAAACAGGACAAAATATTAAGTACGATGCACTTATTATGAAGCGTTTTGGAATTAATCTAAATGGCATTGAATTTGATACTATGATTGCTGCACATTTACTAAATCCAAATGCCAGGTCATACAAGCTTGATAATCTGTCGTTAGCTCATTTAAACTATAAAATGGTTCCAATTAAAGACTTGATAGGAGTTGGAAAAAATCAAATAACAATGGATCAAGTATCATTAGATGATATTTCTTTTTATGCTGCGGAGGATGCAGATGTTGTTATTGAGTTAACCGAAATTTTTATGAAAGACTTAAAAAAACAAAAATTATTTAATTATTTCAAGTCGATCGAAATAGATTTATTACCAGTTCTCATAGACATGCAATTCAATGGCATTTTTATTGATAAAGATTACTTAGAAAATAGATCAAATGAGATCGGCAAAAAAGTAGAATCACTAGAAAAAGAAATAATTGATTTAGCTGGTGAAGAGTTTAATTTAAATTCATCACAACAACTTGCTGTAATACTTTTTGATAAGCTAAAACTTCCAATGATTAAAAAAAGGTCAACTGCAGAAGCTGTTTTAAGTGAGTTAAAGGATAAACATCCTTTGCCTGAGCTAATTCTTTCATACAGAAAGCTATATAAGTTAAAAAATACTTATTTAGACCCTTTGCCTTCTTACATTATTCCTGATACCAAGCGAGTACATTCATCGTTTAATCAAACAATGACTGCAACTGGAAGATTATCAACCAGTAGTCCTAACTTTCAAAACATTCCTATAAGAACGGAAGACGGAAAAGAGATAAGAAAAGCAATTAAAGCACAATCAAATGAATATCAAATTTTCTCTGCAGACTATTCACAAGTAGAATTAAGAGTAATGGCACATCTCAGTGGGGATGAATCATTAATTGCTGCATTAAATAATGGTGAAGATATACATACTTTTACAGCAAAAAATATTTTTAATGTTGATAGTGATGATATGGTTCTTCCAGAAATGAGAAGGATTGCAAAAATTGTAAATTTTGGAATCATGTATGGAGCAGGTCCATTTAGATTAAGTCAAGAACTAGATATTCCATTTGGAGAAGCAAAGCAAATTAAAGATGCATACTTTCAAAAATATCAAGGGATTGAAAAATATATTGAAAATTCTAAGCTTCAGATCAAAGAGACTAAATCTGTTGAAACTTTATTGGGAAGAAAAAGAGCTGTTTGGGACTCAGATAGTCAAAATAAAATTCGAAGAGATGCAGCTGAGCGAATGGCAATTAATATGCCAATTCAAGGAACTGCTGCAGAAATGATTAAATTGGCCATGATAAAAATTCATCGTCAAATGAATAAAGAAGATTTAAAATCTAAACTCATTATGCAAATTCATGATGAGTTGTTATTAGAAGTGCACCAAGATGAAATTGATTATATTTCAAAAATGGTAATTGAAAACATGAGAGATGCTATGAAGCTTGATGTTCCAATTGAAATAGACTTTGGTGTTGGTCCTTCATGGTATGAGGCGCATTAATGAGTTATTTAGGTCCTAAAGTACATATTGATTTACATCAGCTTAAAAAAAACTATCAAATAGTAAAAAAGGAAGTTAAAGACATTCCTATTATGGCTACAGTTAAGGCAAATGCTTATGGGCATGGTGCTATAAAAATATCTAAAGCTCTTGAAGAAGAAGGAGTAAGGTATTTGGCTGTATTCACAATTGATGAAGGAATTGAATTGCGAGATGCTGGTATTAAAACAGATATTTTCATTTATGCAAAATTTGATCCAACAAGAATTGAAGAAGCTTCAAAGTATAACTTAACTTTAAATATTTCATCTTTTGATGATTTAAAAGCACTTAAAAGACACGATGGAAATGCTATCAAAGTTCATTTAAAGATTGATACAGGTATGACAAGATTAGGAGTTCCATTAGATCAAGCAGAAGTCTTTTTAAAAGAAGCAAATCAGATTGAAAGCATTGAATTGGAAGGATTGTACTCTCATTTTGCAACTGCAGATGAAGGAGACCTTTCTTATGCGAATAGTCAGCTTAGTAAGTTTAATGAGGTTGTAAAAATTTCAAAAAAATTAGACATATATCCTACTTTTATTCATTGTAGTAACAGTGGAGCCATTTTAAATGTAAAAGAATCCAGATTTAATATGGTAAGAGCTGGAATGCTTCTTTATGGAGCTTTTCCTTCAGATGAAGTTCCACAAGAACTTCCTATAAAACCAGTGATGACTTTTACTGCTCCTGTTGTTGAAATTAGAGATGTTAAAGCAGGAACCCATATAAGCTATGGCGGAGTCTATACTACCAAATCAGATACTCGTATAGCTGTTGTTCAAGCTGGTTTTGCTGATGGAGTACCTCGTCCTTGGTATATTGATGGTTTTGTAAAGTTTAAAGATCAGAATTTTAAAATTACTGGAAGAATCTGTATGGATCAGTTAATGATAGATATTGGATCAGCTGATATTCAATATGGAGATGAAGTTTTAATTTTTGGCTCAAATGAACACGGAAGTATTGATATTAATCACATTGCAAAAAAAATTGATTCCACGTCTTATGTTTTAGTTACTGCTATTGGTATTCGCCCTAAAAGAGTTTATTAATTTGAGGAGCAAACTAAGCCTAACCAAGGGTAAGAGAAAGGAATTAAGAGGTAATTTTAAACTTTAACTTGCTCCTCATTAATACTTATGTTTTTTTTAAAAAAAAGTTCCTCCTTTTTCTATTTATAGTTATTATACAAACAGATCGCGGGATGGAGCAGCTTGGTAGCTCGTCGGGCTCATAACCCGGAGGTCGTAGGTTCAAATCCTACTCCCGCTACTAACCTCCAAATGAAAAAGGATACAAATAATGAAATTGTACAAATTTTTTTCAATCGTTCTTTCAACACTACTAATTATGAATTGTAATTCCAATAATGATGAACAGTTGATGGAAAAAGCTAAAGAATTATCTCAAAAATTTATTATAACAGATGGTCATATTGATACTCCATGGAGAATGCATAAGTGGGGTTATGAAGATATTTCAAAAAGGTCTCCAGGTGACTTTGATTATGTTAGAGCAAAAGAAGGTGGTCTAGATGTTCCTTTTATGGCTATTTATGTTCCTGCAACTTACCAAGTAACTGGTGGAGCAAAAGAAAAAGCAGAAGAGTTAATTGCTATTGTTGAAAGAATTGTTTCTGATCATCCAGATAAATTTGAGATTGCTCATAGTCCTGAAGAAGCTGAAAGAATTGTATCTGAAGGAAAAATAGCATTACCAATGGGTATGGAAAACGGAGCTCCGCTGGAAGAAGATCTATCCAATGTTCAATATTTTCATGATAAAGGTATAAGCTACATTACGCTCACGCATTCAGAAGATAATTTAATTTGTGACTCTTCATACAATCTAGGAGAACGTACACATAATGGTCTAAGTGCTTATGGAAGAGAGGTTGTCAAAGAAATGAATCGTGTAGGTATTATGGTAGATATTTCACACGTTTCTGATGACGCATTTTATCAAGTCATGGATGTTACCCAAGTTCCAGCAATTGCTTCACATTCATCATGTAGACACTTTACTCCTGATTGGGAAAGAAATATGGATGATGATATGATTAAAAGACTTGCAGAGAATGGAGGAGTTGTCCAAATAAATTTTGCATCATATTTTGTTGATCAAGCATCAAAAGATACCAAAGCTCCAATTGATGCTGATGTAGCAAAGTATATTAAAGATAATAATTTAGATCCAACTGATTATGCCTCTTATGATGAATATAGAAGAGAGCAATACGATAAAAGATTTTTATATGTTAGCTCTGAAAAAGTTGCTGATCATATTGATTATGTTGTCAATTTAGTTGGTATTGACCATGTGGGTTTTGGTTCTGATTTTGACGGAGTTGGTTACACGCTTCCTACTGATTTGAAAGGTCCAGAAGGGTTCCCGATTGTTATTTATCATCTTTTGAAAAAAGGTTATTCAGAAGAAGAAATTGAAAAAATTTGCTATAAGAATGTTTGGAGAGTTTGGAAAGCAACTGAAGAGTTTGCTAAGCTTAACTAAGTACTTGTCTTAATCTTTCAAATACTATGGCACTTACAGCAGTAGCAACATTTAAAGAATTCATTTCATAAGACATAGGAATTGTTGCAAGAAAGTCAGAATTTTTAAGTACTTGCTTACTAATACCACTTCCTTCACCACCAAAAATCAAAACAGATTTGCCTTTCAAATCAATAGAATACCAATTTTTTGCTTCAATATTATTTTCAAAGCTTGTTATCCAGAAATCATTACTTTTGAAATGGCTTATAGCTTTATTGATATTTGTCACTGAGAATAAAGGAACTTTTGAAAACCCACCTTGACTAACTTGAGCTACAGCGCTTGTCATTGATACACTGTTTCGATCTGTAATAACTACACCATCAATATTTCCACCAGCACAAATCCTTAATATTTGTCCAAGATTATGAGGATCTTGAACTTGATCTAGTATTACAAAACAAGCAGTTTCTTTTTCAATATTTGGAAGTTCATGAAAAGTTTTAGCTTGAGCTTTTATAAAAATACCTTGAGCTCTATTATTATCAATGTACTTTTTAAAACTTTCTGAATCTACTTTTTCAATAAGATTTTGAGATATTTCGTCTAATACAGCATTAACTTTATCGCTATTTTCTGCAGGAGAATTTCTTTCAATGATTACTTGATTGACATCAACAATTGATGATTTAATAGCATCATGACATCCATTTATGCCAAAAACTGTTATTCTATGTTTTGTAAAACTATTCATAAAAATTTCTGTAAATTTTATAAACAATTTTAATGATAAAAATTAAAGAATCAGAGTTACATTTTTCCTTTGTTAGATCTAGCGGGCCAGGGGGGCAACATGTCAATAAAGTCTCAACAGCTGTTCAATTAAAATATAATATATATGAATCAGATATTTCTGATGATATGAAGCAAAGATTTATATCTGCTTATGGAAAACGAATTTCAAAAAATGGATTCATTACAATTATTGCTCAATCTTTTAAATCTCAGAAAAAAAATAAAGATGATGCAATAAATAGATTAGAAAAATTATTTAACGATATTAAAATACAAGCAAAGAGAATTCCTACGAAACCTTCTAGGAGTTCTAAAGTAAAAAGAGTTGAAAATAAGAAAAAGAGATCACAGGTAAAAAAAAGTAGAATGAAGGTAAGTTTAGATGATTAAGTTAATTTTATCACTATTATTGTTTGTTGGTCTTTATGGACAAGATGTCAGTGATGATATTTCAGACAACATTCAACCATTATTAGTTGAGGAATTATCTGATTTAGAATTAATGTTAATTGCAAACATCAATACAAATGAAACCCTTGAAACTTTTTTTAAACTAGATGTGATAAATGAATCAATTAAACTTAATGCTCCAGAATACGATAGATTTGCTAAAAAGAATAATACCGGTATGTTTTTTCCTGTAAATACTTCTACATCGCTCTATCTTGATGCCGGTTTACCTGGTTGGGTTGAAGCAAGCAAATATATTTCTAGTAATAACGATTCGTATTCAAGTGGTTTTTTTAATTCATCACTAGATAAGTTTACATATTACAACTCAAGAAAAGGTTTTTTAGATACAGACAATTATTTTAAAGACCCATGGGATCAAAGATCGCTGGATGATTATATTAGATATATTCATATGCCTCCGGTTATCAATCATTCAGAAATAAATACGATTTATGATAGAAATAGATAAAGTATTAAATACTATTCTAAATGAATCTATTGAACTCCCAGAAGTATTAGTTCAAGGCCTTACTAATAATTCCTCAAAAGTAAAAAAAGGATACATTTTTTTTGCTTTTAAAGGAGAAAATAATGATGGAAATGACTTTATTGAAGATGCATTTAAAAATGGAGCTTGCTTAGCGATTACTGATTCATACCAAGTTGAATCACAAAAAAATGTAATTAAAGTTGATGATGTTAGAAATGCAGCAGGCATCGCTTGCTCAAATTTTTACAATTTTCCGCAAAACAAAGTAAGGTTGATAGGAATTACTGGTACGAATGGTAAAACATCAACATCAACCATTTTAAAAAGCATTTTAGATGCTGAAAATGAAAAGACTTTACAAATTGGAACAAGCGGAATAAAGCCTTCTTTAGATATCAATCCTGGTCTAACTACGCCAGATATTTTTGATTTGTATGAAATATTAAATCATGCAGTTAATGAAGATTACATAAATGTTATCTTAGAGGTTTCTTCACACGCATTATCGCAAAGAAGAATAGAAAACATTTTTTTTGATATCACTGCATTTACAAATCTTACACTTGATCATTTAGATTATCATAAGACAATGGATGAATATTTCAGTGAAAAGCTTAAACTTTTTAATTTAAATAAAGAAAATGGCTCTTCTGTTTTAATGATTGATGATGAATATGGTAGGAAAATAGCTGAGTCAAATCCACATGCCAAATGTATTTCTCTTGAAACAAAAGATGCTGATTATTCTTGTGCAATATATAGCATTAATAATTTAGGAATAAAAGGTACTTTAGCATGGAATTCCAAAACTTTAGATTTTGAATCTAAGCTTATTGGTTCATTTAATTTAGAAAACCTGATTCTTGCTTCAAGTATTGCAATTGAGCTGAATATTTCAAGACAATATATTTCTGAAGGAATTAAAAATTGTACAAAAATAGATGGAAGACTTCATTTGGTTGAAAATAAAAGTAATCAAATGATATTTTTAGATTATGGACACTCTCCTGATGCATACTTAAAAGTATTAAAAACTCTAAAAGATAACTTTAATCATCCTTTGAAAGTTCTTTTTGGCGCTGGAGGTGGTAGAGATAAATCTAAAAGACCAAAAATGGCGGAAGTGGTTGAAAAATATTCTGTAGAATGTTATCTAGCACCTGATAATCCTAGATTTGAAGATATCGAATCAATAAATGATGATGTAATAAATGGATTTTCAAATGAAAATTATCATTCTTTTAATGACAGAAAAGAGGCGCTTGAATTTGCTTTAAAAAATTTAAAGTCAGATGAAATATTAATTATTTTTGGAAAAGGAACGGAAGAATATCAAGAAATTAATGGTACGAAACATTTTTATTCTGATAGTGATATAATTAAAGAATTTTATGAGAATTGATTTAAAAGAAAAAAACCATTTTTTAACAGTTTTTGAGACTTTTTTTAATCAATCTATTGATAGGCCAATAAATGGAATATCGATAGATAGTAGAAATATCAAAAAAAATGATTTATTTATTGCTATTAAAGGAGAAAATTTTGATGGAAATGATTTCGTTGATCAAGCCTTACAAAATGGTGCAAGTTATACGTTATCATCAAATAAGAATGAAAGTAGTTATCATCTTTTAGTTGAAGATTTACATATTTTTATAAAAGAGTTATCAATGAGCTGGTTGCAAAGTTTTGATGGAAAAATTGTAGGAATCACAGGTTCAAATGGCAAGACTACAACCAAGGATTTGATAGCACACTTGCTTCAATCAAAATTTAAAGTTGAAAAAACTTTAGGTAATTATAACACCTCAATAAGCGTTCCTTTATCAATTTTTTCTTTTTCTCTTGATTCTGAAATATATGTTTTGGAATTAGGAGCAAATAAAGTCGGAGATATACAATATTTATCCTCAATAGTCAATCCAGATTATGGAGTAATTACAAGTATTGCTGCAGCACATCTTGATGGATTTGGTTCAATAGAAAATATTGAAAAAGAAAAAAAATCTATTTTATATCATTCAACTAAGAAATATAACTTCAATGAATTAAAGCCAAACTCTTTAGCAATTAATTTTAAAGAACATAAAAGTAATATTTTTATAAAAAATTTAGAAATTGCTTCTCATGTTGCTAATGATATTTTTAAAGATTGTAATTTTCCTGATTTGAACGGGGATTTACTAATTAATTGCTTAGAAAGTTTCAAAATGCCTCAAGGAAGAGGTGAAATCTTATCATTAAATAAAGTTAAAATTATAGATGATTCGTATAATGCGAATCCAGAATCTGTTAAAGCGGCATTAGATCATCTTAGTTGTTTTAAAGAATATAGAAAATTTTTTGTTTTTGGAGATATGAAGGAGCTCGGATATGATGAAGAGAGTTTTCATACAGAAGTTGGTCAATATGCAGTTGAAAAAGCAGACATTTTATTTACTGTTGGCAAGTTAGCTAAAAATGCACAATCTAATAGTAATAACTTTGCATTAAGCTTACATTTCAATGATAATTTTTCTTTATTAGAAAAGTTAAATGAACTTTTAACAGACGGAGACATTGTTTTGATTAAGGGGTCCAGAAGTATGCAACTTGATCAATTAATTAATGAATTAAAAAATGTTAAATGAACTATTGATACCACTAAGAGACTATTTTGGTTTCTTAAATCTTTTTGAGTATATCACTTTTAGAGCTGGAGCTAGTGCAATATTAGCACTATTAATTAGTTTTATATTTGGACCATTTGTACTAAGAAAACTAATTAATCTTCAAATTGGTGAATCAATAAGGGATCATGGCCCTGATTCTCACAAAGAAAAGCAGGGTACGCCTACGATGGGTGGTGTTATAATTATTTTATCAACAATTATTCCAACAATTCTACTAGCAGATTTAAATAATTTATTTATTCAAATAATTTGCTTATCAATGGTTTGGATGGGTTTAGTTGGTTTTTATGACGATTATTTAAAAGTAGTTAAGAAAAGTAAAGATGGTTTAAGTGGAAGGTATAAATTGCTTGCTCAAACTATTCTTGGAGTTTTTATATCATATTTATTAATTAGTTCAAATGTATATGGAGACTACACTCTTTTAACTTTTGTTCCTTTTTTAAAGAATGTTTCCATTAATTTCTTTTATCCTATCATTTATGCTGTTTTTATTATTTTAGTTGTTTCAGCTACTTCAAATGCAGTAAATCTTACTGATGGTCTTGATGGCTTAGCTGCCGGTTTATTAGCTATTTCTGTGAGTGTATTTGGTGTCATTGCATATATTTCAGGAAGGGTTGATTTTACTGACTACTTATACATCGCTTATCTACCATTAGCTAGTGAACTTACAATTTTTGCCACTGCGTTTTTTGGTGGATGTCTTGGCTTCTTATGGTTTAATGCAAAGCCTGCCGAGATTTTTATGGGAGATGTAGGATCTTTGTCAACTGGGGCTGCTTTGGGAACATTAGCAATTCTTCTTAAGAAAGAAGTATTATTATTAATTGTTGGAGGAGTTTTTGTAATAGAAACATTATCTGTAATTATTCAAGTTTTGTATTTTAGATATACCAAAAATAAATACGGTGAAGGTAAAAAATTCTTTTTAATGGCACCTATTCACCACCATTTTGAATTAAAAGGGTGGCCAGAATCAAGAGTAGTTACAAGATTCTGGATAATTGGAATATTGTTTGCATTAATGTCTCTTACTACCTTCAAAGTTAGATAGCATGAGAAGAGAAACTGTAAGCGTAAAAATTGGTGATTTGTTCATTGGTAGTAAACATAATGTCAAAACACAGTCAATGACAACAGCTTCCACAGCCGACACTGAATCTAGTATCGAAGAAGCAATAAGAATATTCAATGCTGGTGGACAATTGGTTAGATTTACAGCCCCAAGTATTAATGAAGCAAAAAATCTCGAAAATATTAGAAATGGACTTATTAAAAAAGGATATTCTAAGCCCTTAGTAGCAGATATTCATTTTACTCCAAATGCTGCAATTGTAGCCTCAGAAATCGTAGAAAAAGTTAGAATTAATCCTGGAAATTTTGTCGATAAGAAAAAATTCGAAATTAAAGAATACGATAATGATACATATCAAGAAGAAGTTAAAAAAATTGAAAAGAAGTTTATTGATTTAATTAATTCCTGTAAAAAAAATGATACTGCTTTGAGGATAGGAACTAACCATGGCTCATTATCTGATAGAATAATGAATAAATTTGGAGATACACCTATTGGCATGGTGGAATCCGCAATGGAATTTTTAAGAGTTTGTCAAAATGAAAATTTTGATCAAATAGTATTATCAATGAAGTCTTCTAATCCAATTGTTATGATTCATGCATACAGATTATTAGTAAAAACAATGGAATCAGAAAAAATGTTTTTTCCTTTACATTTGGGAGTGACAGAGGCAGGAGATGGAATGGATGGAAGAATAAAATCTGCATTGGGAATCGGTACCTTACTTTCAGAAGGGTTGGGCGATACTATTCGAGTTTCATTAACAGAAGACCCTGAATTTGAAATACCAGCTGCTGAAAAGATTTTATTTAAGACTGAATCAATGTCTATTAAGAAGTCAAATTTTAACAATATTCGAGCTTTTTCATATTACAAAAGAGAGTCATTTGAGGTTGAAAATATCGGTAATATGAATCATCCTATTGTTATTTCAAACGATGAAAGTTTATTTGAAGAAAACTCTCCTGATTACGTTTTCAAATTAAACTCGTCATTGATAAATAAAGATAAGAAATATATTTTACCATATATTGAATGGAATAAATGTAATTTGGAAAATACATTTCCTTATTATGATTCTGTTAAAGAATTCAGAAAAAGTGATAAAAAATCTGAAAAAATTAATTTTATAAAACTCAATTTTGATAGAATTAAAAATACCATCAATCAATCATTTGGAAATAATGTAGTTTTTGTTTTAGATGTAACATCTAAATCCAGACATGATCTTTTAGAAGCAATTAATTTTTTTGAGAAACAGCAAATTAATAATCCAGTTGTTTTTAAGGGAGATTATGATGAAAAAGATTTTGAAAAAATTGCTATAGATGTTTCTATTGATATTGGTTCTCTTTTTTTAGAAGGGATGGGAAATGGTATTTGGATTTCTTGTTCTAAAAATCCTGAAAAAGTTAATGAATTATCCTTCCTTATTTTACAAAACACTAGAACAAGAATTTTTAAAACTGACTACATTTCATGTCCTTCTTGCGGAAGAACTAAGTTTGACCTTCAAGATACCACTGCAATGGTAAAAGAAAATACAAATCATTTAAAAGGATTAAAAATTTCGGTTATGGGCTGTATAGTAAATGGTCCCGGTGAAATGGCCGATGCAGATTATGGATATGTAGGCTCAGGAACAGGATTTATATCTCTTTACAAGGGCAAACAGCTAGTAAAAAGAAACATTCCAAGCAAACATGCAGTTGATGAATTAATTCACCTGATTAAAGAAAATGGTGATTGGATAGATCCTTAATTATAATTTTGACTATACTTGTACTATTAAACTTTTATGTGTAAAGTCCTTTCATGGGGTTAGAAAACTATATACCAGCAAACTTATTGCTTTGGATTGAACCAATTGTTACAATCTTTTTAGGGATTGTTTTAGGATTATTTTTTAAAAAATTTCTAGTTTCTAGGTTAAAATCTTTATCAGAAAAAAACAATTGGCAGAGTGATGATGTAGTTATAAATGCAATTGATTCAGTAATTGTGTTTTGGTTTTTCTTAGCTTTTTCTTCAATGGCTATTGGAAACTCAAATCTTCCTGGTCCTGAAGATATCTACCAAAAGATTATATCAGCTTTTCTAATTATTTCTATTAGTTTTACTGCTTCAAAGGTTGTTTTAGGATTATTAGATATTTGGTCTCAGACAAATAAATCACTTCCTTCAACTGGTATTTTTAAAGGCTTAACAAATGTTGCAATCTTCTCAATTGGAATATTATTTATTCTACAATCTTTTGGTATATCGATTACTCCTCTAATTACAGCTCTTGGTGTTGGAGGTTTAGCAGTTTCATTAGCTTTAAAGGATACATTATCAGATTTATTTGGTGGAATTAACATTCTTTTAAGTAAAACTATGCAAGAAGGTGATTATGTTCAGCTTGATAATGGTTATCAAGGATATGTTGAAAATGTAGGTTGGAGATATACTACAATCCGTGAAAGAGCTAATAATATAATTTCTATTCCCAATTCTGTGCTTTCTGGTTCAATTTCTAAGAATTTTTCTTCTATGGACTCAGCTTTTAGGGTTCCTATTCAAATTGGAGTTTCATATGATAGTGACTTAGATCATGTTGAAAAAGTAGCTCTTGAAGTAGCAAATGAAATATATGAAGAACTTGATTGTGTGAGTAAATCATATAAACCAGTAATTAGATTTAGAGAGTTTGCTGATTCCAGCGTTAATTTTTTCATATATTTTCAAGGACAAAATTTTGGAGATCATAATACTATTCTTAATAGTTACATCAAAAAACTTCATAAGAGATTTAAGGAAGAAAAGATTGATATTCCTTACCCAATAAGAACTCTTATTCACAAGAATGAAATTAAGGATTAAAGCCTTCAATAAAAGAGCTCAAGAGCTCTATGAAAATCATTCACACTTTCACGCAGGAGATGCAGGTTTAGACTTATTTGTTATCGAAGATCAAGTTATACCTGCAAAAAGTACACATCCTATTTCATTGCAAATAGCGTGTGAAAACGTTGATAATAAAGCATACTATTTATTTCCAAGATCAAGTATTTCCAAGACTCCATTAAGGTTAGCTAATTCAATAGGTTTAATTGATGGCGGATATAGAGGAGAACTAGTTGGAATGGTTGATAATATTTATGATGAAGATTTTCATATTAAAAGAGGAGAAAGATATTTTCAGCTCGTAGCTGTTGATAGTTCTCCAATAGAATTTGAATTAGTTACAGAATTATCAGAATCAAGCCGTGGAGAGGGTGGATTCGGGAGCACTGGCAGATAATTAATATTTCATTTGTTATTCTAAATACTAAATTTTAAAATTATCGTGCAAAAATAAGTAAATATGACATTTTTGCATATAAAAGCATTAAAATGCTAGTTGGCATGTTTTTTGCAATAATTATTATAGAATTATTTAAATAAAAAAGGATAAAAAAATGTCTTTAAAAATTAAACCACTCGAAGATAGAGTAGTTGTTGAAGCAATGGCTGCTGATGAAACAACAGCCAGTGGGATTATACTTCCAGATACTGCTCAGGAAAAACCACAGCAAGGAACTGTTGTTGTAGTTGGTCCAGGAAAAAATAATGAAGATGGTACTACAGGCGCTATGAATGTTAAGGCTGGCGATGTAGTATTATATGGTAAATATTCAGGTACAGAAATCACTTATGATGGCAAAGATTTGCTTATCATGAGAGAGAGTGATATTCTGGCAATTTTATAAGGAGGAATAAATGGCTAAAGATATAGCATATGATACAGAAGCAAGAGGTGCACTTAAAAAGGGTGTAGATAAGCTTGCAGATGCTGTTAAAGTTACCCTAGGTCCTAAGGGTAGAAACGTAGTTATTGAAAGAAAATTTGGATCACCACTTGTAACAAAAGATGGAGTTTCAGTAGCTAAAGAAATAGATTTAGAAAATCAGCTTGAAAATGTTGGTGCTCAGATGGTAAGAGAAGTAGCTTCAAAGACATCAGATGTTGCTGGAGATGGTACTACTACTGCTACAGTTTTAGCTCAATCTATTATAGCTGAAGGATTAAAAAATGTAACTGCTGGAGCAAATCCAATGGAAATTAAGAAGGGAATAGACCTTGCTAAAGATAGTGTTATTAAATCTATTTCTAAACTTTCAAAAGATATTCCTGATTCAAAGCAAATTGCTCAAGTTGCAACAATCTCTGCAAATGATGATTATGAAATTGGTTCTAAAATTGCTGAAGCTATGGATAAGGTTGGTAAAGATGGTGTAATAACTGTTGAAGAGTCTAAAACAGCTGAGACATATCTGGAATTTGTTGAAGGTATGCAGTTTGACAGAGGGTATCTTTCTCCATACTTTGTTACTAATTCTGATTCAATGGAAGCTGATTTAGATGATCCATTTGTTTTAGTTCACGACAAGAAAATTAGTAATATGAAAGATTTATTACCACTGCTTGAAAAAGTAGTACAAGCTGGTAAACCGATTTTAATTATTGCTGAAGATATTGAAGGTGAAGCATTAGCTACTCTTGTAGTTAATAAGCTTAGAGGCACTTTTAAAGTGTTAGCTGTTAAAGCTCCTGGATTTGGAGATAGAAGAAAAGCAATGTTGGAGGATATTGCGATTTTAACTGGAGCTACTGTGATTTCTGAAGAGCAAGGATATAAGCTTGAAAGCGCAACACTTGATTACTTAGGTACATGTAAGAAGGTAGTTAGTGATAAAGATAATACAACTATTGTTGATGGTAGTGGAGATAAGTCTGCTATAGATGCAAGAATAAATGAAATTAAAGTTCAAATTGAGAAATCTTCATCAGATTATGATAAAGAAAAGATGCAGGAAAGATTAGCTAAGCTTTCAGGTGGAGTTGCGGTTCTAAATGTTGGAGCAGCAACGGAAGTTGAAATGAAGGAAAAGAAAGCAAGAGTAGATGATGCTTTACATGCAACAAGAGCCGCTGTAGAAGAAGGAATTGTTCCTGGAGGTGGTGTTGCATTATTGAGAGCTAGTCTTGATTTAGCAAAATTAAAACCAACTTCTTCAGAACAGGTCGGTGTTGATATAATGCAGCGTGCACTTGAGGGTCCAATTAGACAGATTTGTTCAAATGCTGGTGTCGAAGCATCTATTGTAGTTCAAAAAGTTCTTGAAGGAAAGAACGATTTTGGATATGATGCTAGAAAAGATGAATATGTTAACATGTTCAAAGCAGGAATTATTGATCCAGCTAAGGTTGCAAGAGTTGCTGTTGAGAATGCAGCATCAATTTCAGGGTTGCTTCTAACAACAGAAGCTGCTATTACTGAACAGCCTGAAGAGCATGATCATTCACCAATGCCAGGAGGAGCTCCTGATATGGGTATGGGCGGCATGGGCGGCATGATGTAATAATCACAGTTTTTGTGAAAATTAAATACAAAAAACCCTCTATTTTGAGGGTTTTTTGTTAGTAAAATATCGATATGTTTAAAATAAGTATAATAACTTTATGATAATTAAAGAAAAAGTTTACTTATCTATTGGTTCAAATATTGGAGATAGAGAATCAAATATAGCTTCATCAATTGCTATGTTAGGTTCATATATTGAAATATCAAAAATAAGATCATCTTCTTTTTATGAAACTGAGCCTTTATATAACGAAGATCAACCAGCTTTTTTAAATATAGTTTTAGAGATTGAAACTTCCTTAACACCTTTTAAATTTTTAGATAAGATTAGAGAAATCGAAAAAATGCTTGGTAGGGAAGAAAAAAGAATAAAAAATCAACCTAGAACTATTGATATAGACATAGTAATTTTTAAAGATAGCTTTATAGATACTCCTGAATTACAAATACCTCATCCTGGAGCTTTATTAAGAAATTTTGTATTAATTCCATTAGCTGAACTTATACCAAATGAATTTTTTCCTAAAACTAACGTTAAAATTGTTGATTTACTTAAAAAGTGTCCTGATACTTCAGTAGTTCAAAAATACATAATCAATAAGAAAGCATGAAAGAGTTAGATATATATATTGCAATTGAGGGGCCTATAGGAGTTGGTAAAACAAGTCTTGCTGAATTGATTGCAGATAAATTGAACGCAAGAAAAGTTTTCGAAAAATTTGAAGAAAATCCTTTCCTGAAAGACTTTTATGATGATCCTGAGTCAAATGCATTTCAAACTCAAATATTTTTTCTTCTTCAAAGATACCAACAGCAACAAAAAGATATAAGACAATTAAATTTGTTACAAAAAGGAGTAGTCACTGACTATATGTTTGAAAAAGATAGATTATTTGCTGACTTTACTCTTAATTCTGAAGCTGAGTTTAAGCTTTATTCGCACGTTGCTGATATTCTTGAGAAAGATATTGTTAAACCTGATTTAGTTGTCTATTTACAAGCTGATACTCCTAGATTAATGAAAAATATTAAAAAAAGAGGGCGAGATTTTGAGAAGCATATTACTCAAGATTATATTAACCAGGTTAATGAAAGATATCAGGAATTTTTTGTGAATTATGAACAAGGTCCATTGCTAATAATTAATACAAATAATATTGATTTTGTTGAAAATTCAGAAGATTTTGATAATTTGTTAAATGAAATTCATAAGCCCCATCAAGGAATAAAATATTTCAATCCATCTTAATATGATAAAGTATTTAATAGCAATTTTAGTTTTATGGATGATTTATAGGTTTTCGAAAAAAAATCAAGATGAAATCATTATCAATAAAGATACAAAAATAGATTTTAAAAAGGTTAAAGATGCAGAATTTGAAGATAATGAATAAAACTATATTTCTATTATTAATTGCATTAACTATTGGTTCAGTAAACGCTCAAAATAAAATACAAAATATTAATTTCTTATTTGCGAATAATGGATATGGTTTTGGTTACGAATATGAAAAATTTCGCAAATCAAATGTTTCAATTGGTTTTGATTTCAGGTTTTATGATATTAGGAATGATGAATTTCCAATTTATGATCCTTTCTACAATCAGTTTACAGTTGCTGGAGAGAAAGATATTTTATTGTTTCCCTTATTTTTTAAAACAAATTATTATTTATTTGATGGCCAAATAGCAAACAGTTTTAGGCCATATATAACTTTTTCAGTTGGTCCTTTTATAGCTGTTGATGGCGATGAAACAATTTCAAGTTTTTCAAAAAAATGGGGAAGCACAGAGTCGCAAACTAATCTAGGTGCATCTTTAGGCTTTGGTGTTAATTTTTCACAACCTTCTGGCAATACTTTATCGCTAGGACTTGGTTATGATTATCTAAATGTTGAGAAATCAATACATTCAAAAGAAGACTTTGGTGGTGGGTACCTATTTTTAAAATATCAAATTAATCGTGAGTAATTTTTCATTTATTGATAAAAAAAATATTAAGAATTCATCTTTTATCTTAGATGAAAAGGAATCACATCATATTATATCTGTTTTAAGATTGAAAGAAAATTCTAATTTAACCTTAACAGATGGACAAGGAAAAGTTTACCATGCAGTAATTATTGAATTAAATAAAAAATCAGTTAAAGGTAAAATTTTAAGTGAAGAAAAAATTTCAAATGAACAAAAATATTTGATTCATTTAGCCTTGCCATTAATAAAAAATAATAGATTTAAAATAGCTTTAGAGAAATCAGTTGAACTTGGTGTTAATGAAATTACTCCAATAAAATTTGATAAATCAGTTAAGTCAAAAATTAATTATGATAAAATCCATTCTACAATTCACTCAGCTTCCAAGCAAAGTACGAGACCTTATTTTCCTAAATTAAATAAGCTAAAAACTTTTAGAGAGTGGTATGATTCAAATGCAGTAAATATTGTTTGCTTAATTGACTCTGAAAAAACTATTCTTGATCAACTAGATTTAATTAAAAGTTGTTTAAAAAATAATCATAAAATCAATTTAATCGTTGGTCCGGAGGGTGATTTTTCTGAAATTGAAAAAAAATTTATAAATGAAAAAAATTTCATTAAAGTTAATCTTGGTGGAACTATATTAAGGTCTGAAACAGCAATAGTTTCTTTTATATCAATCATTAATGAATTATTGATTAACAATGACTAAAACAATATTTGAAAAAATTATATTAAGAGAAATACCTGCAAATATTCATTATGAAGATGATGAGGTAATTGTAATTGATGATATAAATCCAACTGCTCCTATTCATCTTTTAATAATTCCAAAAAAGAAAATTGAAACATTGAATGATCTTACAGAAGGTGATACAAAATTAGTTGGAAAGCTATTTCAAGTTGCAAAAAATATGGCTTCAAAGTTTGGAATAGATAAATCAGGTTATAGAGCTATTTTTAATTGTAATGAGGATGGCGGACAAACTGTTTACCATATTCACCTTCATTTGGTTGGAGGTAGATCATTGAGTTGGCCCCCTGGATAGAGAAGATGAATATTTCAAAATTAGAAATTTTTGGATTTAAATCATTCGCTAAAAAGGAAACAATTCTTTTTAATAGTGGAATTACAGGAATTGTTGGTCCAAATGGCTGTGGTAAAACAAATATTGTTGACGCAATAAGGTGGGTATTAGGTGAGCAAAAAACTAAAAGATTAAGAAGTTCTAAAATGGAAGAAGTTATTTTCAATGGCGCTTCTAATGTAAAACCATTGGGTTTGTGTGAAGTTTTTCTGACTATTGAAAATAATAAAGGACTTTTACCAGTAGAATATTCAGAGGTAGAAATTGGAAGGAGATTATATCGATCTGGTGAAAGTGAATACTTCATTAACAGAAATAATTGCCGATTAAAAGATATTTCAAATCTCTTTGTAGACACTGGCTTGACTTCAGATGCTTATTCAGTTATTGAATTAAATATGATAGAACAAATACTATCTGATAAAGATGATAGCAGAAGAAAGATGTTTGAAGAAGCTGCTGGAGTCAATAAATATAAATCTAAAAGACGATCTGCTTTAAAAAAGTTTGATTTGAATTCAAGAGATTTAGAAAGAATTGATGATATAATAGTAGAAATTCAACTTCAAGTAAAAGCTTTAGATTTGCAGCTAAAAAGATTTAAAAGACATGAAAAACTTTCAAGTGAATTGAAAGAGCTAGAAATAGATTTATCATCCGCAAGAATTATGGATCTTGATAATATTATTGTTCCTTTAAATTCAATGCTTAAAAAAAAGAATACTCTTTTGAAAAAAAATACTTCAAAAAAAGAGGTCGAAAGCGTTGAATTTGATAATGCTAGAGATGCTTATTTGAAAGAAAAAGAGGAGCTTTCAAAAATGAAAGCTAAGATTGATAAGCTCACAGAGGATTTACTTTCAGAAATTCAAGAAAAAAATCAAGAATCATCTAAAGGTGTAGGGCTTCTTGAAGATGAACTTCAGAAAAAAATTAATCAACTTAACCAATTTGATAAGGATTATATAAAAATAGTGTCTAATAAAGATATAACTAAAAGTTTATCGACTGAAAGTAAAGAAAAGTTTAAAAATAAAAATTATACAGTAATTGAAACTGATAAAAAATATGATAAACTCAAAGCAAGTATTAAAGATTACAAGGATAAGATAGATAAGTATAGAAAAGATAAAGAGTTTGATTTTTCAAAAATGGATGAATCTATTAAAAATATTCAGGATAAAATAAATTCAAATAATTTAGATCTTGAAAAGAAAGAAAATGATGTTAATAAAGCATTTATAAATATGGAAACCATTAGAGCAAAACTTGATTCAGATAAATTTAGTAAAGATGACCTCTTTTATGAGATAAAAGAAGCAGAAATGAAAATCGCTGAATCAAATTTGAAAAAATCACAAATTATGCAAACAATGGTTGAAAAATTTGGAAAAGATATTGAGCTTAAGTCCTTAAAAGAATACAATATTTCAGATATGGTTTTTAGAGTTGAAAAAATCAAGAGGAGTATAGAATCAATTGGTCCAATAAATTGGGCAGTAAAGGATGAACATGAAGAAAAATCTGCAAGATTAAATAACCTGCTTAATCAAAAGTCAGATTTAATTGATGCGGAAAATAATTTAAAAGAAGCGATTAAAAAAATTGACAAGGTTGCTCAAGAACAATTTTTTGAAACTTATAATAAGGTAAGAGATAATTTTGAAACAATGTTCACTGTTTTCTTTAATGGAGGAAAAGGCTCTTTAGAGCTTTCAGATCCTGTTGATCCTCTCAACTCTAATATAAATATTTTTGCACAACCTCCTGGAAAAAGAAATAATTCATTAAAAATGTTATCTGCGGGTGAAAAATCATTAACAGCGATTGCGTTATTATTTTCAATTTATCAATACAAGCCTAGTCCTTTCTGCATTTTGGATGAAATTGATGCACCTTTAGATGATATAAATATTAAAAAATTTACAGACGTAATTAAAGATTACAGCAAAACTACGCAGTTTATCATGGTTACCCATAATAAATTAACAATGGAGTCTGCTGATTGTATTTATGGTGTTACTGCTGAAAAGCAGGGAATTTCAAAGTTAATGTCTATAGATTTCTCGTAAAATAAATCATTTGTAGTATTCGTTACTTTTAGACAAATTACGCCTGTTTTAATAACAAAATAAAAAAGAGAAAAAAAATTTATGGCAACAAAGATTAGACTTAAAAGAATTGGTCGAAGAAACAGACCTTTTTATAGAATTATTATTATCGATTCTAGAAAAAGAAGAGATGGATCTGCAATTGAGCAGGTTGGTTGGTATAATCCAATTGAAAATAATAAAGAGAAAAATTATAATCTTAAAGAAGATAGAATACTTGAATGGCTTAAGCTTGGTGCACAAGTAACGGATCCGGTGAATAAGTTAATGAAAAGATCGGGATTAGCTTATAGATGGCATTTAATGAAGCAAGGGTTATCTGAAAAAGAAATTGATAAAGCTGTTGAAGAATGGAAGAAAGAAAGAGATAAAGTAATTCAAGATAGAATTAAGGCTAATAAGGCTAAGAGAGAAAAAGCAAAAGCTAAAAAAGAGGCTGCTAAAGTCGCGGA
>CESD01012921.1_pt1 | contig 26250 bp, 21 predicted proteins | sample 531191 | NCBI WGS metagenome assembly CESD01 (sample SAMEA2622021, study PRJEB7988) | marine metagenome | biome: marine biome (ENVO:00000447); feature: deep chlorophyll maximum layer (ENVO:xxxxxxxx); material: "saline water (ENVO:00002010), including plankton (ENVO:xxxxxxxx)" | depth 188 m
ATAAAATCTTTTTGATTCTTTTTTGAAAAAAATAAAGTGGAATTTATTCTTTCTCTCGTAGATATGTTTATTATTATTTCATTAAATTTATTCAATAAATTGCTTTCTTCGCTCTTACTGATCTTAGATCTACCCTCTATTGAAGAATTTAAAGGTTCAAAAGTTGAGGACACTAAGTGCTGCAAGTCTTCATAGAGCCAATCTATTTTATTTGATTCAGCTAATTCTTTTTGAAGTTCCTCGTAAAGGTGAATTAAATACTGAACATCAGATGCCGCATAATTTAATTGCGATTCGGTTAAGGGCCTTCTAATCCAATTAGATCTAGTCTCATTTTTATCTAAGATAATATCTAATCTCTCTTCAACTAACCCTTGATATCCAATTGAGTATTGACCATCTATAAATGCATTTGCTAGCTGTGTATCAAAAATATTTTCCATCACTCTACCAGTCCAGGAATACACAGCTTCTAAGTCTTCTTTGCAGGAATGAAATATCTTGGTGACATCGTTGGAAAATAAAAAGTCAGATACATTATCTGGGTGATCAATAAGAATAGTATCAATTAAATAAATCTCCTCTCCATCATTTATTTGCAACAAAGCTAATCTCATATTGTCTTTAGTGGTCCTTCTAAATTCAGTATCAACACCCAAATAGGACTTCTCCAGAAGCTCTTTGTTTAAAAAAGATAAGTCTTCAACAGTCTCAATATAAGTATACAAAATTCTATGAATCTAAGTTTTCTTGTTCTCTCATAGTTATGACATCAACCACTTCCTCTTCTGGTTCATAACCATCTATGACTTCTTGAAAAATCTGTTTTAAAGCAACAACATTATTTTGATTTTTAACTTCTTTTAATTTCTCTAAATAAAGTTCTATTTCTTCTATAGAGAGGAAGGATTCCTGAGCTCTAAGAATTTGTTTATGATCTGTCTCACTTACATTTTTTCCAATAAGTAACTCCTCATAAAGTTTCTCTCCTGGCCTCAAACCGGTAAAAATAATTTCAATGTCTCCATCCGGATTATTTTCATCCAAGTGCTCCAGGCCGCTCAAGGTAATTAATCTTTTAGCTAAATTAACTATCTTGACCGGTTCACCCATATCTAAAACGAAAACGTCTCCACCCTCTCCCATAGCCCCAGCCTGTATTACCAATTCAGCAGCTTCAGGAATTGACATAAAATATCTCGTAACCTCGGGATCAGTAACAGTAACAGGTCCACCTTGTCTGATTTGCTCTTGAAACAAAGGTATTGCTGAGCCTGAAGATCCTAGTACGTTTCCAAATCGTACCATCGTCATCCGAGTATTTTTTCTTAATGACAAGTTTTCGGAGTAGGACTGCAAAATCATTTCAGAGAATCTTTTTGTAGCTCCCATAATATTTGTAGGCCTAACTGCTTTGTCTGTAGACACTAAAACGAAGGTTTCAACTTCAGAATCTATTGCTGCTTTTAAACACGAGATGGTTCCAAATATATTGTTTGATACACCTTCAAAAGGATTTTCTTCTACTAACGGAACATGCTTATAAGCAGCTGAATGGTATATTGTATTTACTTCGAAAGTCTTACATACTTCTTTAATCCTCTTTTCATTTGTTACGCTTGCAATTATTGAATGTAGGTTTACATCATAATTTGTAGATTCAATTTCCATCTTTAATTGATAAAGTGCATACTCATTAGAATCTAAAATAATCAATTGATTTGGTTGACCTTTTATTGCTTGTCTTGCGATCTCGGAACCTATTGAACCGCCAGCGCCAGTTATTAAAACAACTTTATTCTTTATATTTTTATTTAGAAGATCGGGGTCAGCTTCTACCTCAGATCTGCCGAGCAAGTCTACTGTGTCTACTGCTTTTAATTCTGTTACAAGGACCTTCCCTTGAGCGAGTTCAGCTAGTCCAGGTAATATTCTTACTCTTACTGAATATGCTTCAATCTCCTTCAGCAGTGATCTCAAAGCAGATCTTGAAACTGAGGGCATTGCAATCAAAACTTCATCTACCTTTCCTCTAGAAGCTAATCTCTCTAGTTTTTTAGGATGAAGTACTTTTATACCTCCTAAATAAGTTCCATGCAAAGATGTATTATTATCAATAAATGCTATAGGTTGTATTTCTTTACTAACCCTTAATGCTCTAGCTAATTGAATTCCAGCTGAGCCTGCACCATAAATCACAACTTTTTGTTCTGAATCAGTCTCGGATAAATACAAGCTAGCTATTAATCTAGAAATAATTATCAAAAAAGAAAAGGTTACTAATCCGACTAACCATCCAACTAAACTAACTAAAGGTTCAGAATTAGAAAAATTATAAAAATCTAAAAAAGTATCGTATAAAAATTTAATAAAGAAATTAACTAAAAAAACAATACAAATAGCCTTAGCTATAATGATAATAACTGAAAAATCTATATACCTAACAATAGAGCTATATACCCCCAAGAACCAAAAAGAAATTACACAAAATAAAGGCAACCACAGGAGTCTAAAGAACTGCTCGAAATGAATAGAGCCAAAATTAATATCACTGATCACTAATGCAAATAAGCTTGCAAGACAAATACAAAAAAAGTCAGATAGCATGACAATCAATTTCTTATTAAACCGAGAGGTTGAAATTAATTTCTTTTTAAAACTCATAATCTAAATTTGTTTTTCTTTTTTAATGCGAGATACCATCTCTCTTTACAACTTTTAATACAGTAAGCCAAATGATATATAAATCAAATAGAAAAGATTGCTGTTCCATGTAGCTCTTATCAATATCGACTTTTTCATGAATAGAGAGTTCATCTCTTCCGTTAACTTGTGCTAATCCAGTTATACCTGGAACTAATTTATGCACTCCTGCTTCAGTTCTTAATTCGATTAGATCTGCTTGATTGTATAAAGCTGGTCTAGGTCCTACCAAAGACATATCTCCTTTGATGATAGAGTATAGTTGTGGAATTTCATCAATGCTGTATTTTCTTATGAATTTTCCAAATGGGGTGTAGTATTTAGAAGGGTTTTCAAGAAGATGTGTTGCGACCTCAGGAGCATTCGGTGACATAGTCCTAAATTTTGGCATGTGGAAGATAAGGTTTTGTTTTCCTACTCTTTGAGACCAATACAAAGAAGGTCCTTTAGATGAAAAGAAAATTAGAACGGAAATAAAGGATAATGGCAATGCAAGTAGAATTAATAAAATAATTGATATAAGTAGGTCAAAAAAGCGTTTCATTCATATCTCCAAATCTTAACTTCGTAGAAAATCCTAAAGATTCAATTTTACTTGAGGAATACTTCTCATCTCCTAACAACTTACTTACTGTTTGATTAAATTTTCCAGGCATATAACGTAAAAAACTGAATAAGGATAATGGTAATCTAAATTTTGGTGGATTTTTTCCAGTTATCGCATAGAGAGTTTCATATATCTCGGTTGTTGAATATTCTTTTCCATCAGTAATATTATAGACTTCTCCATCTAAACCCTTTTCAAGCACGAAAATAATTGCTCTAACTAAATCATCTACATGGATCATAGACCTAACATTTTTTATCTTTGGTAATGGAGGAAACCAGCCTGCTTCTATTGCATTTTTCATACTGGATAAATTACCTTTTATATTCGGTCCATAGACCAAAGAAGGTCTGACAATGAAAAGTTTCATATCTGTATTTTTTGTAAATTCTAAAAGCCATAATTCTGCTTCTCTTTTAGTTTCGCCGTAAATTCCAGAAGGGTTTTCTGCCAAGCAGTCTTCAGGAGATCCAGCTTTTACACTACTAACAAATATGAAATTTTTTACGCCTTCCTGAGAAGCTTGAATTGCTAGATTTTTTGTTGCTTCAACATTTAATTTAAAATATCTCTTTCTTGACTTTTCTGGGTCTAATAAATCATGTGCATATCCGGCAAGATGAAAAACTGTATCTATACCTGACATAGTCCCTTGATTTAATTTAGCTGTCTCAAGGTCACAAATTAAATCTGATTTGTAATCTGGGTTACTAGTCCTAGATACCTTAATAACAGTGTCTCCTCGATCTTGCAGGAAGCAACAAAGCCTAGTTCCTATGAAACCGGAAGAACCTGTAACAATAGTTTTCATTTTTTTTCTATCTAGCATCTCATAATTCTAAAACTAGAGTATAAAAGACAATGGAATTACTCTCCAATAAGAAGCGACTTATGAATACTGTTGATAAATTTTGTAATGCTCTTCGACAACCTTTTTCTCATCGAAATAATCTTCTGCAAGTTTTCTACTAGCTTTTGCCATCTTATCTAGAGTTTTAGGATTATCTAACATAAACAAAATTGCTTTTGTAATTGCTTCCGAGTTACGAGGTTCAACTAGAATTCCTGTTTTATTATTAATTATGGCATCTCTACACCCAGGATGATCAGTCGTTATAACAGGAGTTCCGCAGGATGCAGCTTCTAAAAGTACTTTGGGAACTCCTTCTGGGTAATATGATGGTAATATAAATATTGAAGCTGAAGCTAATAGAGAGTTTATATCAGTTCTATTTCCCAGATATTCCACTTCACTATCTGCACAAACGAATTTAAGTTCTTCTTCTGAGATTGATGTAGGGCTTAATTCATCTATAGGTCCAGCAAGTCTAAATTTAATACCTCTATCATCTAAGTTACGAAATTGTTTTGCTGAAGCACAGAACTCTTTAACTCCTTTATCCGAAAGAATTCTACTAGCCATCAGAACATTATGATTGTCATTTTTAGATGAAGCTGGTTTAAATTTTTCTAGATTAACTCCAGAACCACGAATTATTGAAATTCTTGATTCAGAACACACTCTAAATTTTAGTAAAAGATTCTTGTCATGTGCACTTTGGCAAATAATTGTTGAAGAATTAGTACTATAAATAAATTTATAGATTAGTAAAACTAGCTTAAAACGTATTTTCTGTGACAAATTAATTTGATTGAAAACTGGCCCTAATCCTGAGATAGAGCCTACAAAAGGAGTTCGAGTCAATCTTGTAACTATACCTAATAATATGATTGGTTTTATAGTAACAGCATGCACCAAATCAGGCTTTTCTTTAAGTATTAATAAATAAGCTTTAATAAACTCAATAATTACAAATCCAAAGAATTTTGACGACCTTGTGATAGGGCTTTGGATTAAATCAAAACCTTGATCATCAGATAATTTATCTTGTTTTGAAAAGTCGGTGTAAACACTCATGTCTACATTATTAAGCTTTGCAGCCTTAGCAATTGGCAGTCTATGAGAAAGAAAAAACCAATCTATATTTACAAACATAAAGATTTTTTTCATATCTTAATTTAGTAAAACATTGGTCTCAAAAAACTAAAAAAATATTGCTCTTGAAAGAAAAACATTCATAGCCTACAAAAATTTTCTAAAGTTCCTTCTTGGAACATTCGTTCGTAGCACTTTAAATCGTCTACCGTATCTACTTCTAACCACCCATTCTGGACCAACTTAGCTTTTACCTTCCATCCAATATTTATAAGATGCTGAATAAAGCTAGTCATATACATATTATTAAAATTTTGACCATCATAATTAATATGTCGATCCATTTTCTGATAAATATCTATTAATTTAGAGATCTTATCTCCACGGATTTTAATTAAACCCATATATTGAGCTTGAACTTGTGAAAGTGAATTGGGTTTTTTGCCTAATTCTTGAATAAACAAATCATCATCTAACACAAAGGTTTCAGCATCGTCTAAAGGTTCAGCCATCCGCATGCGCCATAGACTTTCCCATTCTATATCTGCACTTACAACCACCTCATCATCAGAATTTAAAAGAGCTTTTAGAACTTTTTCTTCGTAAATTATATCTCCGTAACTAATTATTAGATCCTCGTCATATTGCATAAATTCATGGGCACAGAAAAGAGTTGTGACCATATTTGTAGAAGAATAGTTAATATTTTCAAACTTTTTTAGATTAAATTTATCTAAAGCCTTAGATTGATAGCCTCCTACTAAAGCCACCTTATCGGGTGAAATGTTGCATTCCTTAATTGTAGACAATTGATAAGATAGTAGGGAATTACCAGCTAACTCTACCATACATTTAGGTATGTCATCAGTGTAAGGTCTTAATCTCTTGCCTTCTCCTGCAGCTAATATGATAACTCTCAAGAAAGATCCCCGTTTAAAACTCTACTTATTATTTCTAAATCTGATTTATGAAATTTATCTTCTCGTTCTGGATGCCACATTATACCAATCCAATTTAGATCTACATGTCGAGCAGCTTCAATGTGATCTTTGTTATCAAAAGCGCAAGGAATAAGTTTTTTTGCTAAACCATTCGCTGAAATACCCCATTCATGAAAACACTTAAGATCTCTTTCTTCAGTCTTATTATCTCCATCAAATGACATTTTTACTTTATGTATAGAGCCTACTTCGATTGATAATTTATTAAGCTGACCTCCAAAAAAAACATTCATCACTTGAAAGCCTCTGCATACCCCTAAAACAGGAAGAGATTTGGATTCTGCATATTTTAATATTTGCATCTCTGTATTATCTCGTTCAATAGAAATATTTTTCGCATTAGATAAATGTGCTAAATCATTACCTCCAGATAATATAAAAGCATCGCATTGCATAAGGTCTAGCCATTCTTCAATATTTGTCAACGAGTTAGGAATTGGAATAATTGTCATTTCCAAGGTTTCTAGTAGATCAGACCATCTCTGATCTAAGCAATCTCTAACTTCTTCGTAATCAGTGATGTATTCAACCCGCTGGGTTATACCTACTCTCATGTTATCTAATAATTTCAATTTTACGGTTAGTTACATCTAGTTCAATTACGGAAGCATTGGATAAAGTCTTATATAGCGCTTCTCCAACTCCTATAGCTGCAGGAAGTCCAAATTCTTTAGCTCTAATTGCCATATGCGAATTACCTCCTCCATACATAGTAATAAGACCTGCAATATTATGACCAAAAATCCAATCAAAACCGGGGTCCGCTTGAGGAATTAATAAAATTTTCTGCTCTAACAAAGATTCTTCTTCCTCAAGATTTTCAGTACTTAGGCTTGTTATTTCAGCAGATACTCTACCAGTTCCAACATAATTTGGTTGGCTGTTCGGGTACGCAAAAATACTGAAGTCTATTTCTGAAGTAATTAGAGGGGGCAATTCAATACGGTTTGTTTTCTGATGAGTAATATTATATTCCTCGCTTTCTCTCTCTAACACAGACAAAGAGTCCTCAGAGCTAATGTTTCCTGATCTAATAGCAAAAAGAGATCCTAGAGAAATGTTAGCTAATTGCTCTCGGCTGAGCCCAAGACTCTCTCCGTATTCATTTATAAGATCTAGAGCAGCTGATAAATTACGAGAAAATATAAACTTTGCATACTCTCTACCTTCAATTGCTCCTTTTAAAAAACTCTCAATCATATCGGGCTTTTCTGATACACCCATCTCTAATAAAGAATTTATAAAATATTCTCTTTCATTAATCCAATCATTATCTTTTTTAATCTTTTCTTGTTTACTACTTCTAGTCTGATCTACAACAGGTTTTAAATATTTATCTATATTTTCTGCATAAGCCTCTGACGTGATGTCATAAGTTCCAGGACGTAAATGACCATAACGACCTATAAATTTAGACCAATATTTATCATTTTCAGCAACTTTTTTTGCATCATTAATAAATTCATGCGCTACAGTCTCAATGGAGTTTAAAAATGAATCCATTGCGTTCTGACTAATTATTTTTGTCTCAACTGCAGATTTAAGTAAAGTAACACTTATGAAAGCACTTCTAGCTAGATGAGCAAATACAAGAGTTCCATAACGACGACAATCTTCTAGTAAAGAAAGTGCTTTATCCAATGGTGGAATATTTGAAGAAAAAATTCCATCAAAGCGCTCCTTAAAAGAATCAACCGCTTTAAGGTCTTCTGCGGTTCTTGAAATAGCACTTTTGGTAATGTTAAGTAAGCCATTCCCTAGATCATCTATTTCATCATTTGAGAATCCTCCACTTGAAAGAATATATCTCCAATTTTCAAAATCAAAAGCATAGCAAGTAGGCACTACCTCAAATTCTACTTTGTCATGGTAATGAGGATTTTCAGTTAATTCTAATAAATAATGATCAACTAACCTTCCAGCTAGCTCATCATTTAAAGAGGCAGGAATGAAGGAATTAAAACTGGCCCTAACATCTACATATGGGTGCCCTGAAAAAGATACAAGAAGAGGATGAGGTCTTACATCTCTATATCCATATTCTGCACGTTGAGTTGCCCAAACTTCATCCGTAATTAGGTAACGGTATAAATCAAAAGAAAGAGAATAGGGTTTTGTTCCAATAATTTCTGCAGGATTCCAATCTGGCATAACGCCAAAAATTGCAGAATTTCCGACTGTAAAAGGTGTATTTTTTTGCAAGTTTCTAAATTTAACTACATTATTTTCTATAGCTTCAAAGGTTTCATGATCAGTGTCTATTGCATATTTATCTGAAGTTAGTGGTCGTACTTGTAAAATATGCACTTCACCTTTTACGTTAATAGCAAACTCTATATCTAGAGACTTGAAGTCAAGAAGGTTCTCTATCTCTCGTATTGCAGGTATTAGACCACCTAAAGTTTTGGGTATATGATTTTCAATATCTATACTCTGATCTCGAGAAATCAATAAGGTTTTATGATCACTACTCGAACCACTAGTTATAGAATCTGTATCTTGAGATGAATCATCGAAATTAATAACGTAATAAGGAGCGTTTTCGGATAAAGTTCTAGTGAAAATTACCCCGCTAACAGACACTCCTTCTATCATAGGTTGGATTAAGACCTGATTAGCTAAATTTTTATCTACATAAGAGTCTATAACGCGTGTGACTGAATCAAGTATTTCCTTTTGATCTTTTGCATCGATATTAAGAACACTTACATAAGCTCCAGCATTTGAACTATCAAAACCGTCTTCCGAGATAGCGCTGCTCCTAACTATTAATTTTTTTAACTCAAATTTACTCTGTATAACATTAATTATCTCTTTAGATTTAGTATTCCACTCCTCTACTGTAAAGCTAATTTGGGGAGCAATTTTGCTCATAGTGATTACGTCTTCAAGTCTCTTTAAGCTTTGCGCTTTAGTTCCTAATATGAAATTTGCTAAATCATGTGCTTTGTTGAGCTCTGCCCAATCGCCTTCGACATCTACAATTTTTATCTCAAAACCTTTTTCTTGAAGATACTCTATAAGTTTAGTTAAATTAGCTTTACGCATATCCGAAGGCAATGACTCATAGTTTTCCTTTAAAAACCTCATTACCTTTGGTTTAAACGTTAACAAACCTATGAACTCTGCATTTGCTTCATCTAATGAAATATTAGCGTTAGAATCTATTAATTGATTATCTGAAATTATAACTTTCTCACTAAGATTTAAATCTTCTAAAGTTCTAGTTGAATATCGCTCCTTCCACTTTGAATCAACTGCGATACTTACATCAGAATCTAAATCTAATAATTCTTTAATAGTTTGTTCGCGAAATAAAATATCTCCATATGAAACTATATATTTAGAATCACCAACAACTTGTGCCTCTAATAAAGAAAATATTGGGCCAGTGCTGCTCCACTCTGGGTTAATCGTGTAATGTAAAGAAGGATAACGAGAGACAATTTCATCTATTTGATAGCCTGCAACAAAATGCACTTCAGGGTTTAGAAATTTTGCAGCCTGCAAAGTCCAATCAAGGACGCGGGTATCATTAGAAACCTTTTTTAGAGAAGCATTTTGATCTCCACTAAAAGGCCGACCAGCGCCTAAAATAATTTGTACTATCTTATTTTGTATCATGATGATTTTGACTGGTTCTTTAGTTTACTTTTAAAACAAAATTTTTTTGAAAAAATAGTTAAGACGAGAATAATTTAATTGAAAATCAAAATACTTTACGTGCCAAAACTATAGTTATTATTACAGCTGAAAACACGAAGAAAAAACAATAGATAGTCATGTATATATGTAACATATTTAATGAAGCTGCAACTATTAAAAAAGGCATCATCCATCCAACTAACCCCATCTCACTACTTATTCTAGAAAACAAAGATCCACTTCCTTTGAATTGATTTTGAGTTGATTCATCCAACTTACTGCTAATGTACTTTTGATATAAAAGCCTGAGGAATAGATTAGTTATTGAAGTTATGGCACCTACAATGATCCACAATCCAATTAAAGATGTATATGGGTTATGTAGATAAAGATGAATGCCTAAGGAAAGAGGAAGGATTGCATATACAGTGTAACCACTTAAAGCATCCATCCATTCTCCTCCTGGCCCAGTTTCGCCTCTAGCTCTAGCTACATTTCCGTCAATACAATCTAGCAAAGCTACCAACATCATTAAAGATGATGCAAGTACTATAAATTTTGGACTTCCAAAGATCATAATTAAAGAAGACATGATGGCCAAGAATATAGAAAGCAAACTAATAGAATTAGCTTTCATTCCTGATTTGTAAAAAGCCCAACCTATGGGAAAGGATAAAGGTCTGTAGATATACCTACAACATATTGGATCAGAGGTACGCTTGGTATCACTCAGTTTAGATTTAAACTCTGTATAGTCCATACTTAAAATTATAATTCGATAGCTTATACCAATTCTTTTAATTTAACGCTAGCTTAATATCGATTGGAAATTTCATTCCAAATATTCTCTAGCAATTCTTTACGTTTTACAGAAAACTCTCCTGCATTTTCAAAGTTGATTGTTTTTTTTGCTAACGGTTTATACTCTAAATTACCAAGAAAACGTGCCGAAATCATTTCATCAGTTTCTTTGTTTTCTTTCACTCTAGATTTATTTCTTTCTCTTGCAACTTCAATAGGAACCTTAAAAAAATAACATATATCTGCTTTTGGCATACTTGCATAAGACCAATCCTCAATTCGTTTACAAGTATTTACTATCCAACTTATATTGTCTCCAAGAATTACTCTAGGACCATCCATTTTTCCAACTTCATCAGTTGGCCACCTATCAATAAGCATCAAACTGCCCCTCCTAGCTCTATTAACTATATTCCATGCCTTACCCAACCTAAGCAAAGATAAAATAGCGCCATTTATAGCTTTGGTCTTTGAGCTGGGTGTCAAAGTATTTGAAGTGCCTGGCATAGATGAATTTTTGCTTTTATTACCCAAAACTCTCCATATAAACTCTATAAACTTACCTTGTGGCCTACCCAAATGGAATCTCTCTATAGTTAGAAATTCACCTAATATTTCATGCACTTCCTCGAGCATAGTGGTCTTTCCTGAGCCATCAACTCCGGAAATAGCGAGAATTAAACCCCTCCCCGGCAACATCTTTTTATGTTTAAGCACCACTTTATTGATCAACCTATGGAAAAAAGAAAAAAATCGACGAAAAGGTAGTGAAATCAGTTTAAATCTTAGAAAAGGTAAAAATGACAAACGAAAAAGAATTGAAGAAGTAATCTTGGGTAGTTTTAGATGCTCGTCATAACATCTAGCACCTTTGATATATGAAGTAATATCTATTGGTCCTTGAATATCCTCTAGTTTGATATTTTTACTCATTACTTTCCATTCTTCATAATAAGAAGCAAACTCGTGATTATATAAAAGCCTACTGCTAATCGAACCACACTTTAATAAATGACGAACTAAGAATAGGTAAGCTTGGGCTACATCGTTGGCGACCCAAACTTCAAAATTATAATTCCATACACGATTTTCTAATAACCATACATCGAATGGAAGAGAAAACTCCTTTAACCACGTTTCTCCAGTTATTAATTTGAAATAGACATGGATATGATAGATTTCATCATTCTCTCCTAATCTATAGAAGTGTTTTATATAAGGAAATTTAGCAACAGGATTTATTGTTTCAATCCATCCTTTATCTTTACATACTTCAATAAATCCATCTTTACTATTATTCGGTACAAGGAGATCAAGATCTCCGTTACCTGACATGACTGATGATAGTTGGTGATTATTTTTCCAACTTACGTAAGCTATGTTCTGAGCATCTAATTCAGATAAAAGACTTTTTAATCTATTGAATTTATATGATTCCACTGAAGTTTGAACTAAATTAATGTTTAGTGTTTCTTAAACAAAAGAGTCATAAACTTTTTTGTAGGCACCTAGCATGTTCTGGACACCAAACTTTTTAATTGAATATTCTTTTGATTCATTTCTATTGGTCCTAATCTTTTCTAAGTTGCTTACAACGAAGTTTAGAGAATTGAATATTTCGTCCTGATCTGATTCATCAACGAAAATACATCTGCCGGATGGTGGAGAAACTTCTTTGTGAGGCGGAATAGTAGATAAAATCATAAAGCATCCTGAATACATGGACTCTAGTACGGCAATAGGCAAGCCTTCTCCTTTTGATAAGGAAATACAAACATCAGCTTCAAGCATATGTTCAATTGTTAAATCTCTCGATACAAGACCTTTAAATGTAATTTCTACAGCTCCTTGAATATCTTTAGAAAACTCAATTAAAGAATTTTTATTTATCCCGTCACCCAAAAAAATTAACTCAGCTTCTATTTTCATCTTATTTAGTACTTCTAAAAGTGCTATTTGATTTTTCGTATTATTTAATGCACCTACACAAAGAATCTTTAATTTTGAACTTTTATAAAATTGATCTTTGTTTGCTTTATTGCTTTCAACTTTATCAATCCTTTTATGATCGAAACCGTTAACGATAGCTTCTGTTTTTCGCTCAATAAAGAAATTGATAAATTTAGGAATACTATGCAAACTAGATATGCCACACGTACAAATTCTTTTTGAGACAAGCATCACAATAAAATCTAAAATTTGGTTTCTTAATGAAAGAACATTCCAACTGTTATGAAGAGTAAAAATGGTTCTTTTTAGCAGTCCAAGTCTTAAAGGAAAAAGGGCAAGTATGAAAATTATTCCAGTAAGACCATTGTGTATATGGATAACGTTATAATGATTTCTCTTCACTAATTTTCTTAAGAGCATTAGCATTTTTATAATAGATCCGTCACCATGAAAAACATTTATTTTTTCATCTATCAGTACGTCGTGATGTTTATGTAACGAACATACCGTTTGCTCTATGGTTTCTTTAAAACCTAAAGAGAATTGATTATACGATGCGCTTGTTGCTTTCAAAGCAGGAGTAAGTCTTAGTAATTTCATTAAAATAACTTAATTCAAAACTATATTTCAGAATGCCTTTAATTAACTTTCTTTTGATAACGAATTTTTACACCCTAAATTCGTATATAAGATGCTAATTGATGAATTATGAAACCGGCTTCTTACCTGTGGCAAGTACCACGTGAGAAAATCTATACATAAAAGGTATTGTGTTTAGTAAAAGATCTAAACATCTAAACAAGCGGGGTGATATTGAAAAATCAGGAGTATAACCTCCAGAATAAACAGTATCGAATCCAGCATCTTTCAACCATCTACGTAAATTAGAAACCTTTACCATTCTTTTAATTAGTACCGTATGTGTACCCTTAACTGAAGTACCACTTGAGACAGAACTTCCTCGCCCTCCCCATTCAAAGCCCTCGTGAGAAAGCAGACAACAAAGAAAACTAATAGGTCTGCGTAGAACATTAAATGAAATAGCATTTCTTTGACATACAATGAAATGACCACCAGGCTTTAAAATTCTGTTTACTTCTTTCACACAAGCAGATGGTTCCATCAGATATTGAAGAGTTCCCACTACAACCACTACATCGAATGACGAATCCTCAAAGGGCATAGGCATATTTAAATCAACATTTGAGAATTCTAAATTACTTCCTGACTGAGCTAAATCATGCGCAGTTTTTAGAAGTTCATCTGAGCTATCAACGCCATGTACTTTTAAACCAAGTTCAGCATACTTAACAGCATTTTGACCACCCCCGGTGCCTAATTCTAGACATCTAGACCCCTCTGGAAGATTTAAACTAGTGAGTAGTTCTAAAACTTTCCTCTGCCTTCCATGAAGATATGGATGATAATCTTGGTTATATTTATTATTCCAATAGCTAGCGACACCTTCGTCTTCGTATCTGTTGATTGGCATGATTCTCCTCGGTTTGATGCAGTTATTTTGTGGATTATAATTCTTTTAAGAGCAAAGCGCCTGAATTCTAGCTATTTTCTTTTAACCAAGAGACTAAAGAGAATAGGCCATAGAAACCTCTTTTATGATGTCGTTTTCTGTTATCTAATAAGGCAAGACCATCTATTCCTGTTTGATTTTTAAGAAATTTGTTATCTTCTATGTTGAAAAGGTTGTCATAAGAGTCTGTTTTCCATCCAAAACCTGTTTTTGGCAGACTCCAACCTGAATGAGGTATCTGATACTCGTATATTTTTTTTAAAATACTTTTTGGTCCATTTTTTAACATTACTGAAGATGAGATACTTAGAGCAGCATCAATTATTCTGTTATTAAGGAAAAGAGGTCTAGCTTCAACAGAATTAAACATAGAGGCTCTGTCAACTTTAAAAAACATTTGATACGGAAGTTTAAATCTTAAATTTAGAATCCTAAATTTATCCATTGGAGTAAGCTCCTCAATTTCTTCTAAAATATCTCTTATATAGTGTAATGGGTCATACTCTGTTTCGATAGCTGTTCCCCATTCTCTCTTTTTAAAACCATTGCATGATAAATCAGTCAATAGATCTTCTTCAGACATAAAAAACCTAGCAAGATCAGCACCTTTGTAATTTGTAATAAATTTACTAAATAATTTACCGGGGCATCTTATTAGAAAATCAAATTTTTTATCTAAAAGAGATTCTAATTTTCGTAAATTTCCAAATGATGAATAACCACAAAATAATTCATCAGCTCCATCTCCTGTGAGAGCAACAGAATATCCTGAATTTTTTACAGAAGAGAAAACTACATTGCTCGGGATAACAGACGTGTCATCAAAAGGACTTCCGCAAATTTTAGAGGTAACCCCTAAAGAAGCCTCAACATCTTCTTTAGAGATCTTTCTTATTAGATGATTTTTGTGCCCCAAAGTCTCCGCTAATGATCTAGATCTCAATTCAGCATCATCATGTTCCCCAAAATCTGCTGTAATTGCACAGATATCTTGATTTATATTGCGGGCTTTTGAGAAAATTAAGCTTGAATCTACTCCCCCGCTAAATAAGCAAGCAACATCAATACTTGCATCCATACCCTCTTCCATAGAATCATTGATTGAATCTGAAATTAGCTCTACGGCATGATCAAAGTCTTGAATTTCATTACTTATGGAAGGCTTCCAATAATATCGAGAGTTTTCTAAAATTACTTTTTCTTTAAATAAAGAGAATTCGACTATACTTCCAGGATTAAGTGATGATAAGTTTTCATACATTGTATTTGGTGACGGCACAAAACCAAATGTTATAAAATCAATAAAAGACTCTCTTCTTCTATTACCGCAGTATTTCCTTGGTACAAGATCTTCAGTTGACCCAAAAAAAACTGATCTATCATTTTGTGAATAATACAGTGGTTTCTGGCCTAACCTATCACGAGCAAGTAGAAGTCTTTTTTTATCTGAATCAAAACAGGCAATGGAAAAGAATCCATTAAATTTTTCGAATGCAACATCTCCCCAATGATAAAGAGATATTGCCACGACTTCAGTATCAGAAACTCCTTTGAACTTAAAACCATTTGATTCTAGGTCTTTTTTCAGGATATCTTTATTGTATAAATTACCATTAAATAAAATTACCAGATTCTTATAACGCATAGGCTGGACTCCATCTTCCATATCGCCTTGCACAATCAACCTTGAATGAACCGCAAAAAAATTATTTATATCAACTATATTTTTTTGATCTGGGCCTCTCTTCGAGAGCAGACTAGATATAGCTGATAGATGAGAAGAAAATTCATCCCTTTCAATATAACCGAAATTACCTACTATACCGCACATATTTAAATTTAAAGGTCTAAAACTTCATCCCATTCTTTCATAATATTTATAACAGAATATCTTTCTCTTAAAAGTTTTGATTTATTAGCAACCTCATTACGAAATTCCTCATCGCTAATCATCTTATTTAACGCTCTTGACAGACCTAACTCTTTCTCCGAAGGCTCAACCAAAATGCCATTGACTCCATCCTTTATCATGTCCCGTGGCCCCGTATCGCAATCAAAACTAATACATGGCAATTCATAAGCCATTGCTTCCAGCAATACATTAGGAAAGCCTTCTACCAGAGAACTCAAAATAAATAAGTCTGCTCTCATATACCATTCTGAGATATTTCCTACGCTTCCAGGAAGATAGACCCTATCCTCGATGCATAAATCAGCAATTATCTGACTAAGTTCAACTCTTTCTTCTCCGTCTCCTAATATAATTAAATCCCATTGCGGGTATTTTTCTTTAATTTGCGTGAAAGCCCTAATTAATAAATCAAATTGTTTATATTTATGCATCCTTCCAGAAGCTAGTATTACTTTTCTCTGACGCGAAAGAATATCATCAGGATTTACAGATCTTTCATAATCTAAAGGCAAGGGATATACAACAGGATTAGGAATCACTGTAACATTTGCATCAGGGAAATTGTGTCCTAACCAAGCCTTACTCTTATCAGTCTGAACCACTATCTTATCCACGCCTTTAAACAAAATTCTATATAACCAATAAAATTTACTATTCAATGAAGCAAATGGTGTCCAAGTTCTTTCACATATAATTAAAGAAGACTTAATTCCTAACGTTGATAAAGCAGACGCGACGTTAACTCTTGTTAGAAATGAAATAACCACATTAGGATCTAGACTCTTAATTAATTTCCTTAGCTGAAGTAGCTTCCACCCTAGATTAAATAACTTACTTCCTGATAAAAAGGGACTATTACTTAAATATTGTAAAGAAACATTTTTATTCACTTGGTAATGATCTACTTTCTCTCCCGTGTAAGTGCAAATTAATGTCACTTGATATCCAGTTTGAGACCAATGATCACATAAAATTGAAACTACTCTTTGAGCTCCGCCTAAATTCATTGCGCTAACCACAACAACAATGCTTTTGTTCATTAAGATTGACTAAAACCAGTTTGTAATTGAATAAAAAAGAGTTAGTACGAAGAATGGCGCATAACCTGCAGTAAAAACCTGAATCGTACCTGCTTCGGCCTTATTGATTAGAAAAAATAAATATAAGATTATTGCGTTACCAACATACCTTATAAAAGAAGCATCAATAAAAAGTCCAGATAGGTAAATTAAAATTAAACCAACAGATAAAAATCCATATAGATTTTTAAGAGCTTTTTTATTAATAAACATTATTAAAAGAGCTACATAAGAAATTATTAAATTATATGCAACGCTGGAAGAAACAGTCGTCTCAACATGAACTAAACTAGCTCCCAAGGCGATAGAAAAACAACCTGATAATAAAATAAATAAAGAAATTGCAAAGGGTGTTTTAAATTTATTATTGTTTAATAAATAAAATAATACGTATAGAGATAGGATGGGTAGCATAGATAAATGGACAGCACTTGAAAGTAAAAATAAGAGATACTTAGTGATTCCTTTAGTATAGACGAAAGCTATCATAAGAATTGTGAAAGCAATACCTGATCTTATGCCTGAAGAAAATAAAACTTGAACGATAGGTGAAAAGAAAACCATCAGAAACAAGGGCAAGATATAAATCAAATACTTTTTAGACCTAAGCTTCGCTAAGTAAATATAGAAAGTAATTGAAGATATTATAAAAGCCATGTAACACAAAATAGTGATAGTGGTTTGTTGGAAATATTCTGTTAGTCCAAAAACAGCTATTCTAAATGCGTAATCACCTTGTAAAGTTAATACTGAGGCATCGTTTCCAGCTTCATCAAAAAAATGTATATACGCATTTATATCGCCGCTACCTAGAAAATATTGAAGAAGCAAAGAACCAACAATAAAGAAGCCATACCCTAAAGATATGAGTAAGCGAAGCATTTTGGTAAATGTTTGCTTCTTTAAAGTCAGTTGTCGTTTTCTTAAAACACTAGTATTCATGATAAACAAAGACTAATTAAATTTAGTTCCCATTTGATTTTTTCTTTTTATTTCAGCTAAGCACATTGATATATGGGTTTGCATATTAAACTGTTTATCTTCATTCTTTAAACCACAGTAACTTAAAATTTTATCTGATATTTCTAACTTTTCATTTTCTAAAAAATGCTGCAAGCTCTCTTCATCATTTATCAACATAGATGCTTTGTACTCTACTAGGTAGTCATAATATCCGTTGTTGAACTTATCTACGATTCCTGACTTAGCTCCTAAGGTCAAGGCTTGAAGTATTGATGTTGAGGACGTTGTTAGAAATCCATCACAGGAGCTTACTGCAGCATTAAAATCAAATTGTTCATATAAATTAAAATGATCCGAAACCATTTTACCTCTTTGCCTTATATCTCCTACCAAGAATATATTTGAAGGGCTACCTGAATCAAGGAATGCATAATTTGTAATCATTCCTTTATCCTGGGTATGAGTTTTCATTACGAAGACAGTATCTTCTATGCCAGAAAAATAATTTATGAGAAATTGTTCTGTGAGATACCGTTGACTTTCTTCTTTAGAAGGGTCTGAAGCATAAAAAACAATCTTTTTGCTAATATCTATTTTAAGTAATTCATGTAAATAATGTTCTTTTTTTTCATTAAAACTCTTAAGTCGATATTGAATCAGTGAATTGCTGCCTTTATAAAAAACTTTTGCACCTTTTGCTAAAGCCAATCTAAGAGATTCCGTATGTTGAGACTTTGAAGAACACAAAGCAGAATCGCAATAAAAAATCTCTTCAAAAATATCACCCAGAATAAAAATGCCTTTTTGCCTTGCTTGAATGGCAAGATAATTATCAACTACATTTGTTTGTTGCCTATTGATAAGGACATCAATTTTGTTTGAGAATACAGAATTAACTACATCTATACTAATATTAAGATTGAAATGATTTTTAAAGATTAGAATAATATCAGCTATATAACTTTCAGAGCTCCAGCATATGTTTTTAATATTAAACAACCCTTTAATGATACCGATCTTCCTCTCTACCCTTCTAACGTTATAGTTTTCTGGAATAGACTTCATAAATCCATGGCTATATAAGACTATATTAAATTCATTTCCCAATTCTTCTACGTAGGTGGAAAAAAAATCTTCAGGTCTTCTCCTGGGCATAGCAACCATAACGGTAGGTGCATTGGAATCTACATGTTTATAATAATATTCTTCCGGAAGAGTACTAGAAGAGATCAACATTTTTACAATTGCAGCAAGTCGCATAGACAAAGAGTTAATAGTGATACATGCAGTTAACCAACCATTCACCTTCCATGATATGTTTTTAGGAGAATAATTCAGAAACATAAAGGTTTCCTTCATTATTGAAACTGTCTGTCTATCAGCAATAATTTCTAACTTATCTTCGTTTTCACTTGATAAGTTCTTAATCCTATAAGCACATTTTAATACACCAGTGAGTTTTAACTTCACTTGCCTGTTATAAAGCTTATACAGCTCAAGATTTTTTATTGATAGAGTGCGACAATTACTAGACCTCTCTAGATATTTATAAAATTGAATACTCTTAGCATCAATATTCTCTTGATGAACCTCAACCGATATTCCGCTGACATTCCTCTCGTCTCTTATAAATACATTATCTTGGTCTAATCTATACAAAATTAGTCTTCTTATAGTTGTTTCGTTGTTATTTAGTAATTTTCTAATTAATGCCATATATGCCTTCCTGAAAGGGTTAGCAATATACATAGAATCAAATGCAAGAATCTTGGTCATCATTTATTTTGGATTTTCCAATTGATAGTAAGTGTAATTAAGATGCAGAAATGGGTAAAAAGATGGTTAATTCATATACTTTTTTCTTTATCTCCTAATAAGCTTAAAACTCCTAGATGAGCTTTTGGCCAACTATAAATTCCTGAAGAAAATTTAATAAATAATAATTTATTATCAGTCATAAAATTATCTAGCTTTTCAGCTGCCGCAGGGCCTTTTATTTCCTCTACATCTTTTAGAGAACCACAAATCAGCTTTAATTTGCTAGCAAAATTACTATATGCAGAATAAATAACTTCATCTTCTACGCCTTCGCAATTTAACCGCAGTAAAACATCGTAATCATCAAACTTATTTTTAAGATATGATTCCAGTGCGCCAAAGAAGTCATTAGTAGAGACCCCAAAAGTAGGAATATATCTATCTTTGTGAACTTTATGTTTCTCTATAAATAAAGAGTTACCTTCTGCTAACTCTCCTCCTTTGCCAATATAAAGTTTTGCTACTGAGACAGGAGAATTATTAGTATCAGTGAGAGCTAAGTTAAAAAAAATATCAGCTTGAGGGTAAAAGTTCATCTTGTGTGCTATTTTTGAATTAGCTTCAATTAATATTGTAAAAAATTCACCTGATCTTTCTCTGATCCTTCGCCTAGCAGATAAAATATCTCTTAATTCCTTATAGTTGACGAACTTTCCGCGTCTTAAAATCTTACCGCTGATAAAACGCCTTAATATAAAACTATAAAAAGTATAATTTGATCCAAAAATAGAATTATGCTCTTGAGCAAAATGAGTACCTACATCTATCCAAATTATTTTTTTCATTTAGCTATGTATTCCCAACCCAATGCTGTTCCTGACACAGCTTTCTTTGTGACCTTTTTTCCAATAACATCATTATAGTGTTTCGGGGCTAACCCATAACCAGGCCTAATACTTTTTATGTGATCTTCGGTTATTATCTCACCTTCTGTTATGTCTTTAACAAAATACAGAGAACGTCTAAATTTTATGTTACTTTCTTCACTAGCTTTTCTTTCATAGTTTATCTCTCCAAGTGCAGACCAAGCACTCTTGGCTCCAGAACATAAATTAGTCATATCTTCTAATTCTAAAGAAAAGCTATCATCAGGACCTCCTCCATCTCTATCAAGAGTAAAATGCTTCTCTATAATTGAAGCTCCTAATGAAACCGCTGCAATTGAAGTAGTATTATCCAAAGTATGATCTGAAATACCTGTAACAGTTCCAAAGCTCTCTATCATATCTGGAATGGTTCTTAAATTATAATCAGCAACTGGAGCTGGATAGCCGCTCACACAATGTAGGATAGCTAATTGTTTACACCCATTCTCTTTTGCAGTTTTTATGGCTTCTGCAATCTCATCAGAATTAGCCATACCTGTTGAAATAATCATTGGTTTTTTGGTAGAAGCTACATATTCAATTAACTTTAAATCTATTGCCTCAAATGAAGCTATCTTGTAAGCAGGTGCACCTAAGTCTTCAAGTAGATCTACTGCAGTATTATCAAACGGTGAGCTAAATATCGTTATCCCACATTTCTTTGCATGATCAAATAACTGCTTATGCCAATCCCAAGGGGTGTGCGCCCATTCGTATAGATCGTATAACGTCCTGCCCTCCCATAAGCCATCTTTGATCTGAAAGTCGGGTAAATCACTATCCAGTGTAATAGTGTCAGGCCTATAGGTTTGTATTTTGACGGCACTTGCGCCTGCTGTAGCAGCATTTTCAATAATCTTTAATGCAGCATTGATATCTCCATTGTGGTTGGCAGACATCTCCGCAATTATATAAGGAGGATAATCTTTACCGATTTTTACTCCATTTATAGATATGCTCTTATTCATTACCTGTTCTAGTTCCTATCTTATTCTATTCTGCTGTGTACAGTTCCGTTGTAATAGGGATGGGAACTAATTAATCTTCCATAAATCTCTTTTATATTGCCATGTGCTACACCTCTGAAAGTTTTTTCAAAAATTTTAATTGACTCAATTTCATGCATCATATTATCTTCTTTTTCTTCTATTTTTGCCGTCTGCAAAACTATTGAATTTTTACTAAATACAAAATCAAATATCTTTTTAGCTCTGATAGCATGATAGTCACTTGTTATAAGATTTATCGTTCTTTCCTTTAATAAGTTATCAAAATAATATTTTAAGAACACCGCATCTCCTACTGTATCTCTAGATAAATCAGAAAGGTAAATTTTATGCGGTTCTTTATTGTGTTTGAAAAAAAAATCATTAAGGGCTTTAGCTAATTTTATATCAGAATCATCTCTGTAGTCCCATCCACAAAAGAAAATTAATTGATGTTTTTTGTCTTTAACGCACTCAAGCAATTTCCTAACTCTAAGTTGGGATTCAGAGCCTAAAGTTCCATTTGCACTCATTAAATGGCCAAGAACTACATAACATTCTTGTCTATCTATCAATTTTTATATCTCCTATTGGCATATCCCATTCAACCCACTCAGGTAAGTCACTTTTTTTATGATAAGTACCTTCTTCCCGTTTCGTTAATTCATCATAGTCGTTCATTTCTATCAAACTTATGTTCTGAATAAATAGACTCTCTACTTCAGAGATAAGAACTATATAACTCTCTTTAAGTGTAATCTTGGGATCATTAAATGAGATTCTCTTTTGAAAGATTATAGGTCCAGTATCTATACCTGCATCAATTTCATGGATTGTTACTCCTGACGGAGTGCCTTCATAATGAGCCCAAAAATTAGGATGCGAACCCCTATTGAAGGGTAAGTATGAAATATGTAAATTAATTATGGGTCGTCTTAAAGAATTTAATTGCCAATCTTTGAAGATATATCTATAACCAAAAGAAATTACTAAATCATAAGCTGATATGTTTTCAATTTTATTTGAAGAGTTTGTTACTTCATGATTCCTGTTAATTAAAAAATCTATTAACTTGGTCTCATCTTTACCATAGCCTAAGAAAAGAATCTTCATTATCAATTAGGAGCTTCTTAATACTGATTACGGATAATAAATAATTTAATAAGTGATTTAGATAGGAATTTTCTTATCAATTCAAGCGTTTAAATCCACTATGAGATATGGGTCCTTCTAACATAGTCTTTATATCTAGACCATCCTCACAATCCTTAATAATTTTAAAAAGAGGGTCAAGTGCTTCAAAATAACCATCTACAATTTCTTGAGTATGCTCAGTACAAACATAAATACTGTTAGCCGCAAGATAACCTTTCTTTAACATTTCTTGAGTAATGAAGGTTTTATAAGATAGATCATTCTTTGAATTAAATGTAAAACCACTCAATGCAGGAAGACCCCATGTATTTATATCTAATTCATACTTATCAGAGAGGGATTTCCATCTTTTCGAGATATTATTTCCCATTTCTGTAATCGTTTCCCAAGACTTTGTTCTCTCCATCACTTCTAGAGTTTTTAATGCCGCAGAAGGCCCTATACGTTCTGTCCAAAATGTAGAACTAATAAAGGTTTGTTGTGCAGCCTGCATAAATTCTTGCCTACCAATGCAGGCAGAAATTGCGTAGCCATTACCCAAAGCTTTACCAAATAGAGCAAGATCGGGCTCTACTCCATATTTCCTATGCAGACCTCCAAAAGTTTCCCTGAAACCTGAAGTACATTCATCAAAAATTAAAATAATATTATTCTCAGTTGCTAAATCTCTCACTTTTTGTAAAAAGTTATCTTCTGGCCCTTCATTTCTTGAAACCTCCATCTTAATAGCTGCTATCTCGTCTTTATTATCTTCTATTAACGCTTCTAATTGATCAATATCGTTATAGTTAAAAGGTAATGTCGTTCCAACTAAACCTCTAGGGACTCCATCAGTTTGTAATCCAGGCAATAAATGCCCATCCAAATTTTTGTCATTATTAAGATTGGTAGATAGATACCAATCATGCCAACCATGATAACCACAAATGGCAATCTTATCTCTACCAGTAGATGCCCTGGCTATTCGAACGGCCATAGAGTTTATTTCACCTCCTGCCCTAGCCAATCTAACCATGTCTGCCCATGGATGTAATTCAACTAATTTTTCAGACAAATAGACTTCTTCTGAACAGTTAAAAGTTGACATATTGCCAGCTTCAATTGTTTTATGTACTGCTTCATCAACTTCAAGATGACCATAACCCAATATGTTGGTTCCAATGCCCATAATAGACATATCAATATATTCATTTCCGTCTAGATCCCAAACCTTACAGCCTTTAGCTTTACTAAAATACGAAGGCCACTGTTCAGGTAAGAACATTTCAGGTCTCTTGGAAAGTAGCATATTTCCTCCAGGTATAACTCTTTTTGCTCTCTTGTAAAGTTTTTGTCCTGTACCCATATTCGAGCCCTCGTTATTTTTTATTTTTATATTATCTTCGAACAATTCAGGTCTAATTTTCAATAATTCTAGTACCTTCTTCCAATCGAAAAAAATATCTGGCGAAAAATATTCAAATATTTTGGAAACTACTATCAAGTCTTCTGGCTCATCCACTGACCATCTTTGGCTAGATAGATCTTCTTCATGTTGTACAGAAGATTTTGAAAAGCTATCTGAATTTCGAATATATGGCGTCACATGTTCTCGATCAAAGTCTGTTTCTGCCTCAAGGTTAGCGCGTTCAAGAGACTGAAATGACATAACTTCTATATCTAATCCATCGGGATATGTGACTGGATCTATATTAGAAAAATAGTCTACTTTCTGTTTCTTATATTCTCGAATACATTCATCAACAAGGTCTGAATCAACCAGTGGACAATCTCCTGTGATCCTCACAATTACATCAGCGTCTAAGAATTTAGCAGATTTATAGAATCTATGTAATACATCTTTTTCACTCCCCCTAGTGCATTTGAAACCTAAAGATTCTACAGTTGATTCTAATTTATCATCCCTTTTCTCCTTTGATGTTGCCACTACAATTTCATCTAATTCGGCAGAGCGGGATAAACGAGCTAGTAATAGCTCAATCATAGGTTTATTTAAGATAGGCTTTAAAACTTTTTGCGGCAGCCTAACTGAACCTGTTCTTGCTTGGACTAATGCAACAACCTTCATAATTGCCCCCAATTTGATGGATTCAATAAATCAGCATCTGCTGTTTGTAGCCCATCAGGAATCTTAGGCAAAGTCCCAGATGAAGCTTTATATATTTCTTTCAATTGATTTACAGAATCGACTCCAACTAAAACTTTTGAAATCTCAGAGAAGGATATAGCATATCTAACCGAAGCTTCCACGGGCGATATTCGATTATCATGTAACCACTCATGCCATAGTTTCCATAGATTACTCCATCTATGAAACTTACTTGGCATTAATTTACCTGACATAAGCAACAAGCCCTGCAAAAATATTGAACGTGCATGCACTTCTATGCCTCTTTTATAAAGTGAAGTTAACATTCCACTGTCTAGCATTCTTCTATCGATTATATTGAATGGCAGTTGAACTATGTCTATATCAAAGTTATCAAGTATTAAGTTCAACTTTATAGGGTCATATACAGAAACGCCCACCTTCATTAATTTATTTGTTTTTTTAAATTTCTGTAGTAGATTTAATATTTTCTCACCACCGGGTTTTAATAAATCATCGGCATTATGTATCAATAATCCATAAACTTTTATTCGGTTTAACTTTTTTAATGAGTTATTAAAATCTTTATTTAATAAACTAACTTCATCATTAGTAATTTTAAGTGTATCGAAGTGTCTGGTTTTTGTGACTACTTGAAATGCTGAATTATTTATCCCGCCGAGTATTTCTTCGCTGTTACCATAAGCAGGGGCAGTATCCAAGAGAAGAATTTGTTTTGAACATGCATAATTTAAAATCTTCTTAACCTCTTGAGGTCTAACCTGACCATCATGAGAACTTAAACCATAATCGGTTCCGAATTGAACAGTGCCTAGTCCTAATTTACTCACGTTAAGTTACCTCAAGCTGGAGTTACAAATATATTTTTGTAGCAAGAATCTTTAAATAGTTACTTCCAAATTAGGCTGCGCAACTATGTGGCTAGCAAATCCTTCCTTAAAGTGAGAAATAGATATTTCTTTTTCCGTTGAAAGACCAGGAGTCGCTTTTTGGCCTAAGTAGTATGTCTTGCAACCAAGCTCTTTGAGTTTTTCAATCGCAATCATTTGCACTGCGTGACCTATAGGTCTGTCGAATAATTCTCTCTTATATGCAGCTACTGAGTACATTCCTATGTCCCTTGTATAATTAAAAAAACCAGCTCCTATTAGTTTACTTTCATCTCTTACAGTAACTAAAAAAGCTTC
>CESD01049715.1_pt1 | contig 26205 bp, 22 predicted proteins | sample 531191 | NCBI WGS metagenome assembly CESD01 (sample SAMEA2622021, study PRJEB7988) | marine metagenome | biome: marine biome (ENVO:00000447); feature: deep chlorophyll maximum layer (ENVO:xxxxxxxx); material: "saline water (ENVO:00002010), including plankton (ENVO:xxxxxxxx)" | depth 188 m
AACCATTGTTGTTGACTGTTCTCTATCTAATTTTTTATCGAAATCTAAGAAAGATTCTTTTTTTGCTATTAATTTTTGCTTAGAGACTTTTCTTGAAGGCAATAAGCCCCCCAATTCTTGTCTTCTTGAAAGTAAATATTCCTTAACCTTTTTATCCTTGTTTAGGTTAAGAAAATTTGGATTGTCTAAGCTTTCTTTTTTTATTGGTAGATTAAATTTATCAATAAAATCTTCTAAATTCTCTTTGGTAAGTTTTTTTACCTGATGGGCTGTATTATCTGCCTGTCTTGAACCAATACCATAACCTTTTATCGTAAAAGCAAGAATTACTGTCGGTCTATCCTTTTCCTCATATGCTAAGCGATAAGCATTGTAAATTTTAGTTGGATCATGTCCTCCTCTATTTAAATCTTCTACTTCTTTATCACTTAATGAATCTATCATTTTAAGTACTTCAGGATCTTTACCAAAAAAGTTCTCTCTAGTGTATTTACCACCCTTAGCTTTGTAGTTTTGATATTCTCCATCTACTGTCTCATTCATAATTTTCTGTAATAGCCCATCTTCATCATTATTTATTAATTCATCCCATTTTCTTCCCCAGATTAGATGCACAACATTCCAGCCTGCACCGCTAAACTGCTTAGCAAGTTCAGTAATAATTTTAGAATTACCTCTTACAGGTCCATCTAGCCTTTGTAGATTACAATTTATGACGAATACAAGATTATTAAGCTTTTCTCTTCCTGCTAAGCTAATAGAACCCATCGATTCTGGTTCATCCATCTCTCCGTCACCACAAAAGACCCAGACTTTTCTATTATCAATTGATTCAATTAAGCCTCTTTTTTCTAAATATCTCATTACATGAGCTTGGAAAATACCAAAGATTGGACCTAAACCCATTGAGACTGTCGGAAATTGCCAATAATTCGGCATTAACCATGGGTGTGGGTAAGAAGATAAGCCCTCACCCTTTATTTCTTGCCTAAAATTATCAAGTTGTTTTGCAGATATACGTTCTTCAAGAAAAGACCTTGCATATATCCCTGGAGATGAATGGCCTTGAAAATATATTAAATCGCCGAGCGCTTTATCAGAACCTCGAAAAAAATGATTAAAACCTACTTCATATAAAGTAGCTGCAGATGAATAAGTCGATATATGACCTCCTAGATCAGATTCCTTATTTGCTTTTAGAACAGTTAAAAGGCTATTCCACCTTATAAAATGTCTTATCTTTTCTTCAAATTCTAAATTTCCTGGATAAGGATGTTCTTCATCTGAATGGACAGTATTTTTAAAAGGAGGATCATTTAGCTCAGGTATTTCAATACCTTTTAATCTGGCTTCGGTATATAAAGATCTAAGCAACTTTTCTGTATAGTCTCTACCATCAGAAATAAGTACATTCTCTAGAGCTTCAAGCCATTCTTGGAACTCTTTCTCAAAATCAGTATTTTGCATTTTAAATGCATTTTACAATAGTTTTTTCTCTATTAATTGCCCTAGCAACATGATATTGAAACAAAATGTAACTATTTTTCATACACATTTCTATTTGCTTTTAGAAAAAGCTACTGTAATATAGGCATATAAGGGGATTAGAGCTTTGAAGATACTAAGAATAATATTAACGTTACTTTTAATACCGGCATATGCAATTGCTGATGAAGATGCTGTAAATGCAAATGAAGAGAAAACAGAAGTTAAAGAAGAAAAATCAGATAATAATTCAGAAAAGGTAGAAGATTCTTCAGGCGGTCTTAATGCTAGTGATATAGCTAGTTTATTAGCTCTAGCTTTCGGTGCAGCTGCGTCTGCAGACGAAGGAGATGGTGGTTCATCAGAGCAATCGGGACCATTCACTCCTCCACCGGATCCTACTCCGGCACCAACACCGGCACCAACACCGGCACCAACACCGGCACCAACACCGGCACCAACACCTGATCCAGGTACTGGTACTGGAACTGGAACTGGAACTGGAACAGGTACTTAATCTTTATATTTTCTTAGGTATCGGTAAAGATTATCTTTTCGTATTAGTTTTGCGCCTGGATCTTTAGTTAAAGGTCGCCATAGAAAGTTAAACCAATCTCCAGAGATAGGTACCTTGAAATAAACACCCTTGTCAAAACTTCCTTCCCCAAATTGTTCTGCTGTGATATCTGTCTTAGTGAAAAAACCTCCCATTACAACTCCATTATCAAATCTCCTTGATAGATCAAATGTATAACCTTTATCTCCAGCTAAATATTCTCCATAAGATAGATGAAGGGAAAATGGCAAGACAAAATCATTCTCATAATAGAAGTTTATATGGCCAGTTGTGTTTGAATAGTCCAGTAAACCGAATGCTAAATCATAATCTCTTTTATGAGCTTCAAATATCTCAAAACCTATAGCAAAAGGGAGATTATTTTTACTCCATAGATATTCAAAGCCATAACCACTAAACATCTCTTCAAATATCCCAGCAGATATCTGAAAATGATGATCTTTAGATAGAGTATTAAAATAATCTAATTGTGATCTACCAATAATTAGTCTGTTATCAAAATTATTCAAATAGTCTTTGACGTCTGATCTTACTTGATTTGGGTATGTGTCAACCGGGGGTATATACAAGTCATCAAAATTCTGCCATAAAGCATATTTTAAATTTGTGGTCCAAAATAAATTATCATTAAAAATATATTGAGTATTGAGTTCTGCCATAAAAGCTACTTTTAAGAAGTCTTCTCTTCCTGCAACAAAAGGCCTTAAAACAAAATTTGGAGAATAAATAAATCTTGGTTCTTTATCTTTTGAATACAGTATCTCAGTTTCATTTTTATTCATTGTTGTAAAAGTCTTTGAATCAGTTTTATTAGGCTTAAGACCATTAATTGAATAGCTGACAATAACTTCTTCATAGTCAACTCCTGAATCAGCAATAGATTTTTTAACAGCTGAATTAAGGTGAGCTAAACTTGGGTAAGAATTATATTCTTTAACATCTATAATTAACTTATCTTCTAATTTATTAATACTGTTTACTTCAATTTCATTGAAATCTAAAAGGGATCTTAATTTTTCGACAGGTTTTTTCTCGTAGGGTCTATTGTTGCGATAGGTTTTTGAATTATATGCTAACGAATTACCTTTTAATACAAATTTTAAACCTAAGTAATCACCTCTTTCATAATTAAGAGCTACAGCAAAATTATCTTTTCCAATATACTCAAAGCCAAAATTATAATCAGAGCTTCTTTCTGGGAACCCTTCATTTAATGGAATATTTGTTGAGTCATGTTCCATTTTAAATAGCCAATCATCATGAAATAAATAACTAAAACCACCAAAAATTCCTATTTCCTCTCCTGAGAAATAGTCTTTCCATCGAAATGTGCCTCCTTTGCTATCCTCTAAATCGCAACCCCATGATAGACATCTCGTACGAAACGATTCATCTAAATCTGACAATGGATTACCATAATTTAGCTGTCCGCCATTTAACCTGCCCCAACCAATGCCTAGGTGTAAATCAAGATTATCTGCACCATAGCTTCCTACAATGTATTCAGAAGAATATATCCCTGTCCCAGCTAAGTCATTGAAACCAATAGCTATAGCTGGAAATTTGCCTTCAGTTTTTAAACGAAACTTCGCGTTAAAGCCTTTATCTTTATAATCTTGATATTCAAAGAAAGGGTAAGGTCTATCTTTTATGCTTGTATAGAATATAGATGCTTCGAACCAATCATATGGCATCATACTTATAGTAATTTTTCTATCTGGGTCTCCTCTATATGCTGTAAATGCAGATGATGACTCCTCATAAAATCTAGCTGTAGGGATATTTATTAGGCCAATGACGCCATGATTATTAGGGTTGTTATACCTTATAGAGTCTGAAAATAAAAAATTTCCAATTAGTAATAGTATTACTAATCTAATCTTGTATTGCATTTAAAGAAGCAGCTGAGAAAGCAATATCAGATATTATTTTTGTTGCCATACTTATTAAAGGTAATGCTTCAAGCTGATCTAGATCTCTTGGTATCACAATTGTATCTCCAGGATAAATCTGGGCTTGCCCAGAGAATATATTATTTCCTACTGGAGTAGATTCACCATTAGCCCTGATAATAAATGCTGCTCTTTTATCTGCAAAAGAAGTATAGCCACCTGATGCCTTTATATAATCGCTGTATTCCATATCATCATCAAAAATAAAAGATGATGAATTCAGTACTTCTCCTTGTACAGTAACTTCAACTGAAATAGCTGGAACCTCAATAATATCTCCATCTTTTAAAATAAAGTTTTTTATAATATCAGAGTCCTCTGAGAAATCTCCAGCGACTCTACCTGTAGGCTCAACTAAATCTGCTAATTCTAGAATTGCCTCTATATCTATTGTGCCTCTTTCAGAAACATTTGTTGATTTCTGGACCAAAGAGTCCGTTAATATAGTTTTAGCTTCTCTTAAAGCTTTTATTTCCTTTTCCTTCACATCTTCCCTGTATAAACTAACGCCATCTGAAAATGAATTATCAAGAAAACCTCCTGATAAGATATATAACTCTTCCAGAATTGTTGAACTTGATACAAGATACGTACCAGGGTTTCTAACTTCTCCAGTAATGGTGACCTCTATTAGATTCTGCCTTACTGGAGGGAATGAAATAGCTACGAGATCGGAGGAATCAAAGATTAGATTGTATGAGTCTGAAGAACTTTCTTCTGTTGTAATAACAGAAACATTTTCTAAATCAATACTCTCAGTCCCACCTAGAAATAGATGTATCTGTTCAGGTGATAATTTCCCAATTACTGGAATACGGATATTGTTTCCAGGTAAAAAAATTTGAGCATAGTCTGAAAGTAAAGCAGGGTTTTCCTCCTCAAAAACTTCTGCAGCTTCTAAAATATCAGGGTCAGGATCTTCTCCTGAAGCTAAAGTCTGAACTTCATAAGAGTCTAAAATATAGTCTCTGTCATAGAAGAATAATTTAGAATTTTTAGTTGCTTTAAGACTTTTATATGAATCAGGATCAGCAAGAGAAAAGGCTGTTGTTTTTCTACTTAATCCACCATTTAATTCTTGTTCATATACTGCATAAAATGGATATATGTCGCTAGAGAACCTAAGTTTTTTTAATAATTCAGTAAAATTCTCTCCTGATACAGGGAAATAGCCACTTGTAACTCCATTACCTCCTACAAACAAATCTTTATCATTACTTATGGCTTGCATGCCTACAAAAATTTCTAATAAATTTTTAGTTCCAACTTTGTCATTGAATTTTGCTTGTAATGAATAACTTCTACTATTTTCAACTACTGTTGAAGTGATATTCGTGAAGTCAGCATTAGAGTTTAGGCCTAAAGCAAAATTTATTAAATCTTCATATTTATCAGAATCTTTATATTCATAAATCATTGGCCTTATAACTGAGCCACTTATTTCAACGAATTTTGAAGTACCACTAACAACAATTGTATCTCCAGCAGAAACAGTTATATCATTAGTTCTATTTCCATCAACTAGCAAATCATATAAATCAAAAAGATGTTTATCGCCATTTGACTTAGTTAGATATATTTCTCTTAAAGAAGCATACTCTTTAACTCCACCAGCATAAGCGATAGCATTAGATATTGTAGTAAATGGATTAACTAAATAAGTTCCTGGAATATTAACTGCGCCAACAATAGTAATCTTTTTTGCACTTAAATTGCTTACTGATATATCAACATTTACCCCCACATAACTCTGTTCTACTATTGCCGATATCTTTTCTCTTGCTTCTTGTAAAGATTGATCGACTACTGTTATTGAACCTAATTCAGGGAATAGAATCGTTCCATCAAGACTCACTTTTAAACTATATCTAGCATCTTTAGCGCCAGATAATAAAACTGAAATTTCATCTTGTAACGATATTTTGTATCCATTTGGCACAGGAAGGTCTTGTGTAGGTGAAATTGTAGTAGGTGTCTTAGAAAAAAAATCGTAGCCAAACCTAGTTTCTTCTAACTCTAAAATTTTATCTTCTTTGGTTGATTTATCTTCAAGACTTTCTTCTTTGGCTGTTTCATCTTCAGATTCATCAAAAGAATTGTTCTGGAGAGCAACTAGCTGTTCTGGAGTTAAATTCTTAAGTAAATCAGGATCTAGATCCTCTAAATTTAATTCTTGAGAAAATACAAAAAAACTAAAAAATGCTGCTAAAAATAGTCGTAAATGCATGCATAAATGATAGTCGAAATGGATTTGTAGAGCAATATATTAGATTTAGAGCATCTCATAATTAGGATTTAATTAGTTTTTTGAAAATAAGAGTTAACCAGATCAAAAATTCCAGTAATATTAATTTTTTTATCATTATTTGATGGAATATTAAAGGTTGCAAAAACTTCCCCATTAGCAGAATGCTCTCCATTTTTAATAGCTACAAACACCAATTCATCAGCCAATATTATATTTTCATAAAGGCCAGAAAAACTAGCGTCTTTTATATCTTCTGGGTATGTAAGAGTCACGAATAAGGATTTCTCTCTTTTATCAAGAATTCCAAATAATTTCACATTATTCTGATCAGAAATGTCTGAAAGTACGCGATAGCCGTTTTCCATGTCTTCATCATTATCAAATTCTATTAGAAAATCTCTAGTCATCCTTGGCTGCACTTCTTTAAAACTTATGTTTAATTTTTTTAAGAAAGTACTATGATTTTTTAATCTCCAATAAATCACAGGAGAGTCAAACTCTTTTTGGCTTAATCCAGTTGCAAAAATTAATTCATGTTTTGACAGATCAATATAATCTTTCACAATTTTTTCATATGTTTGAAGCATCTCCTTAAAAGGATCAAACTCGTTACCTATATACCACGATGGGTTCGATCTTTTTGAAAATTCGCTATTGAAAAGATAATGATGTTGTATGTGCGCACCTGCATTAAAGAAAACTGTTGAAAAATTAGGATTGTTTTCTTCAATAAGCTTTAAATGTATTTTGTGTATAAAAAAGTCAAGGAATAATGCTTTTCGCCAGGACTTACCAAAACTAGATAAGGCCATGCCAATAAATTGAAAATAATCTTTTATTTTTATATATCTTAAAAAAATAAGGAAAATTGAAAAAATACTTTTTATAGTGATTCGGGACTCCGAATTATCATTAACTGTTTGCACTAGAATAGATTTAAGTAAATTACTAAAAAAATTTCCATCCGTATCAGTATCAGTCCATGGATCAGGTATAAAATATGCTGGTTTTTTTAAAGAATTTTTTACATTCATTGCTGATAAAACACCTACACTGAAACCTTGATTTTCAATCTTCTCAAATATTTGATCTAAATTTGAATTAACCATATCCCCAAGCCTAAAAATTTTATGTTCTTCAAAATTTTTTCCTGTATGTACACTTACCCACTGTATCCAGGGCTCTAATTCATGGTATTCAAACTCAGAAAACGTATTTGCATGATTAAGCTTATAAAGTGATTGTAAATTTGGAAATTTATCTGGGTATTTTTCCAAATATTTTTTTATAAGATCAAAATTAATCTCATTAAGCTCAATTAGTAAAAGTTTTTTCATTTAACTCAGTGTTTTAAAACAAACATAAAAACATATTATAAAAAAATCTATCTAGTTATGCTTTGACGTATATCTCTTACCGCATATTTAGTAGAAAGCTCCTCTTTGATATACCTTTTTAGAACTTTTGAATCTATTATGCCATTTTCAATATCTTTGCTTAAATCTTTAATAATTTCTACAGCTTCATCATCCTTATTTCCCAAATATGTTCTTCCAAAGCCCTTTTGATTAATTAAATTTACTATATCTCCTTGGCCGCAAAGTCCGAAAACTGGCAATCCAGAACTAATGTACTGTAAAAATTTTCCCGGTATATTGTGAGTCGTATGTCTTTTATCAAGAGAGAAAATTCCTAGAAAACATCTCTTGCATAAAGCATCCATATATTTATGATCTAGTGAATCAAGAATAATTAGATTTTTGAGACCTTGAATGTCAGAGTAATTTTTTACACTATTTCTATCAGAATCTTTTAACCCCACCAATAAGAATACAAATTCATCCTGATCTTGCATCTTATTAATTATCTTTAGAAGAAGTTCCTGATCTTGTGCTAAGCCTAAGTTACCTGCATAAAGTAATACTTTTTTATTTTTTGGAATTTTTTCAGAAATTATATTAGGTAAATTAATATCTAATGAATTAGAGTCGTACCAAGTTCTTAAAATACGAATTTTTTTAGAAATACTAGGCATATTATCAAAATGACTTCTATTGCCCTCAGTTTGTATAGCTATGACGTCAGCTGTTCTGTATTGTAGGCTTTCAAATGAACGAAGGACCTTATGTTGAAGACTATTTTTTTTCAGGACTTGCAAATCTACTGCCCACTGAGGAAAAATATCTCTTAAAATTAAATATTTGTGTGCTTTCTTAAAAAAATTTAGCAACTTTATTATAGGAGCCCAAAATATTGTTGGTGAATACCAAATTAAAACATCAAAATAGGAATGTTTTCTTATTCTTAATATAACTAGTAATGCTTTAAAACTAATTGATAGCTCAATAAAAAATCTTTTTATTAATGATTTATTCTTAGCTTTTGCATCTACATTAAGGCTGTGAATTTGAACATTATTGAGATCATCAAAACTAGAACTATTAGCGTACTTATAAAGTGTAAATACATCGATAGTTTCTGAAGACTTGCTTAATTCTCTAACTAAATCTGACATGTGACGACCAGCAGAGTTCTTGTCATGCTCAAAATATTCAGTAAATATTCCTATCTTCATAAAATTATTTTCTAAGTAATTTAACTAATCTCTAAGTAAAATCTCTTTCTTTTTTACCTTTCTTATCAGTGAATTTCTTTGACCTCCATAGTGCACTATGAGGATTTTCGACTGTTACATTTTTAGAAGATCTGGGTGCAAGAGTGTAGTAATACAGAATTATTGATTTTCTTAATTCGTTTTCCGGAAAGTTAAGAGGATTTGGTAATCCATGATAGCTTTTGTCATGAGTATCAAAGATTACACACCTATTAAAAATTGGAGGAATTGCTGAATAAAGATCTTTTCCATCATTATCATAAATTCCGAACTCACCACCCCAATGAGGTTTCCAATTTTTATTGAGGTATAGCAATAAATTGACTCTTCTATTTAATCCTGTTGCATCATGGTAATTTCCATCAACATGCACATCTAAAAGGCCATCCTTAGGTGTAACGTTTAAACCACCGCCAGTAAAATATGGATCAGGTATTAGTTTTGGGATATTCAGTTTATTGCTTATAGCTCTGAGAATAGGAGCTGAATTAAAAACTCTAATTACATCAACTATTCCTTCTGGAATATCAAATTCAGAACTCCAATTAGTCCTTGATTTTATTTCGATGCCTTTATCATTTGAATGTTCCCATTGAGAATTATCTAGATCTGGAAATGAATCATGAACAAGATCTATAAAACTATCCTTGAGAAAATTATCTATAACAATATGTTGGTAAGGATAAGAAAAATATTCTTTATCTTTTGAAGCATTATCTATTTTCTTCGAAATAGAATCTGCATGAGATTTAAGTTCCTTTTGATTCATATAAATTAGTTATTTAGACATCTTTATGCCATACATTTTGATTAACTAAATCAATATTACCCAAGATTATTCTTATAATCTTTTCAGAGACATTATTTACATTGTAATCTTTAACTATTTCTAGATCTCTTTTGTTGCCTCTTGATTGATTTTTAGTTATTTGAAGAGCATTGATTATCTTATCCAACGATAGCCCTACTGACATGACAGCACCCTCTTCCATTCCCTCTGGTCTTTCATGTGAAATTCTTAAATTTAATGCAGGGAAGTTAAGAATAGAACTCTCTTCCGTTATTGTTCCGCTATCTGAGAGAACGCACCTAGAATTAATTTGCAGAGAGCAATAATCAGAAAAACTAAAAGGTTCTAAAAAACTTATATCATCAGAAAAATTAAAATTAGATTCTTCTATTTTTTTCTTAGCTCGTGGATGTGTTGAGACAATTACAGGTAGTGAAAATTCTTCAACGAGTTTATTTAAGATTTTAGGTACTTTCGTAAGCTTTTCCTCATAGTCAAGATTCTCTTCCCTATGTAGACTAACTAGAAAGAAATTGTTCTTTTCAATTTTTAATTTACTAAGTACCTTCGAATCTTCTATTTTCTTTGAATAAAAATCTAAAACTTCCTTCATAGGACTTCCAGTATTTATGACCATATTTTTATCAAAACCTTCACTTAAGAGATATTGTCTTGCTATTTCAGAATAAGTCAGATTGATATCAGATATAACATCAACAATTCTTCTATTAATTTCTTCAGGAACTCGGAAATCAAAGCAGCGGTTACCAGCTTCCATATGAAAAATAGGAATCTTTCTTCTTTTAGCTGGTATAGCACTTAATGAGCTGTTTGTGTCACCAAGAATCAATACAGCATCTGGCTTTATTTTTTCTAAATGTGTATCTATTTTCTCAATTACAGAAGAAATTGTCTTCATAGGTGACTTTCCTGCAGCATCAAGATAGATATCGGGTTCTCTTATATCTAAGTCCTTAAAAAAAATTTCATTCAGATTAAAATCATAATTTTGACCTGTATGAACAAGAGTGTGAGTAAAATTCTCATCAAGTTTAGGTATAACTCTTGATAACCGTATGATTTCAGGCCTCGTGCCTACTATTGTCATTACTTTAATCATTAAGATTTTCCTGAATGTAAGGTAGTTTAAGGAGCAGATCTACTATTTCATCAACATTTAGCCTAACTGTATTATGTGAATTATATTCTTCATAATCTTTTAGCCCTAAATCTCCCTTCTCAAAAAATTCATCATAATTAAGGTTACGTGCGTCCATAGGAGCTCTGAAGAAATTATCCTGTTCTTCTGCTTTTGATCTTTCTTCTGTCCCTAAAAGGGTTTCATAAATTTTTTCTCCATGCCTTGTGCCAATTATTTTAATTTCTGATTCCTTCTTAAAAATTTTCATTAAAGCTAATGCTAAATCTTGAATAGTTGATGCAGGAGATTTCTGAACAAAGATATCTCCATTTTCCATATTTGAGAACGCATGCAAAACTAAATTTACTGAATCTTCAAGAGACATTAAGAATCTTGTCATGTCTGGGTTAGTGATAGTTATAGGTTTACCTGCTTTTATTTGTTCTGTGAATAAAGGAATGACAGACCCCCTTGATGCCATTACATTTCCATAACGAGTTGCGCAGATTTTGGTATTTGTTCCTTCTAATTTTCTTGCATTAGAAATCATAATTTTTTCCATCATTGCTTTTGTCATACCCATTACATTGATTGGGTAAACAGCTTTGTCTGTGCTTAATACTATTACTCTTTTTACATCGTTCTTTATTGCTGCTGTAAGTGCATTATTCGCTCCAATGATGTTTGTCTTGACTGCTTCAAGAGGAAAAAACTCGCAAGAAGGAACTTGTTTTAAAGCAGCAGCATGGAAAACAAAATCTACTCCTTCCATAGCTGAATGAATGCTCTCATAATCTCTAACATCGCCTAGAAAAAATTTGACTCGATCATCTAAATGTTCAAGTCGCATATCATTTTGCTTTTTTTCATCCCTACTAAAAATTCTTAGCTCACTAAAATCTGAAGATATAAATTTTTTGAGCACAGCATTACCAAAAGATCCAGTACCTCCAGTGATTAATAATTTTTTATCTTTAAATAAATCTTTCATAATTTAATTAAAATTTTTCATAGATTCTATCATAATCTCCCACTCTGATACTTGTATATTCGTTGCTTGCAGGAATTTTTCAGAGCTAAGACTTCTATCAATTTTAACTTCATCAGAAGGCTCTATTTTTATAGTTTTCTGATATGTCTTCTTAATTAAATTTAATAAATCATATTTTGATATAGGCTTTGAAGAGACATGATATAGTCCAGAAAGATCTTCATGGTAAAGAATAATTTTTTCTATGACACTAGATAGCTCGAGAGTAGTCAATCCAGAAAAAATAGCATTTGTATAACCATAAATTTTGCCTTCTTGCGATAAAAACCACTCTAATAATGATTCTTTAGAATTAATTTCAGGACCAATTATAGAAGTTCTTAAAGTAAGCGAAGTCTTACCATGAATTTCTCCAATGTATTTTGATTTTCCATAGAGATCTTCAGCATCTGAAAGATCTGTTTCTAAATAATTTCCTTTTCTGCCTGAAAAAACACAATCTGTACTTATTTGAATCATTCTAATACCTTCTTGATTGCAAAAATAGTGTAACTTATGTGGAAATATTGAATTAATAGGTAATACCTTAAGAGGGTCTTGAGCATCATTTAGCTGTTTAATCAGTCCCACACAATTTATTATCACATCAGGCTTATAAGGTTTGATTGTCTCAAAGAACTCTTCGTCATTCTTTACATCAAGGTTTTCTAAGTGTATGTAGTTTAATTGTTCGTGCTCTTTGAGCTCATTTCTTCTGGAAGTGCCTATCACAGCTAAATTATCATTTTTAGATAAGCTCCTAAGCAAAGTGCTGCCTAACATGCCAGTGATACCTACAATTAATATTCTTAACATAAAAAAAATTAATAACTTATTTAATCATTACCCCTAAAAATAAAATCCCAAGACATTTTAGCTGAATTATGCCAAGAAAAATTTTTAGCCCTTGAGAACGATGCATTACAATGATCAATTAATTTATCTAAATTATTTAGCTCCTTTAAAATTTTATCTGCTGCAGTTTCTATTTCTTGAATATCTATATACAAATCATGCTCTCCAATAATTTCAGGTATGCAAGAGGTTTTAGTAGCAAATATAGGTAGTCCTGAAGCCATACCTTCAACAAGAATCATGCCAAATGTTTCTAATGAAGAAACAAACAAATATAAATCAGTTTGATCATGTAAGACTGAAATTAATTCTTTTTTATTTAAATCTTCATAAAGTTTAATTTCATCTTTTAAAGATAAGTCTTCAACACACTTTAAAATCTTAGTTTTAAATGGTCCTTTAGAGATGACTAGATTTAAATTAAAGGCCAAACCTTTATCTTTCAGTTTCCTGAATACCTTAAGAAGTGGAATATGATTCTTATACTTAAAAGCACTAGCAACATAGGTAAAACTAAGACATTCTTTTTGTTTAATTTTCTTTTGAAGCAGTCCTATTTTTTTTTCTAATTTAGATTGATCAATAAAAAAATCATCATCAATTCCATGATTAATAACCAGGTAATCTTTTCTTGAAGCTTTCTGCTCATAAATAACTTCCATAGAGTTAATGCTGTGGAAAATATGCTTTGAAGATTTTGATGAAGAAAGCTTTAAAGATTCTTTTAAAACTTTATTCTTTAATCTTTCAGAAAGGCTTGAGCTGAATAAACTAGATTTTGCAAAAGGTAAGATATTTTGAAAAATAATAGTTGAATTAGGGTGTCTAAAAAAAAGTAGGCCTCCTGGGCAAAAAACAATATCTGGCTTACTTTTAAAACATATAAACCTAAAAAATAATATTTTCCAAATAAATTTCATTGGAAAAGGAAGATTAAATAGAAAGCTAGATTTATATATAAAATAATTATTTTTTGGTAAATCTGCAAGATATCTTTTATCTACCCAAATGGTGTAAATAATATTATCTGATGGAGCTCTAGCTAAGAGATTATTGAGATGGGTTATGCCTCCACCAGAGCCAATATTGCTTGCGTCTACATAGACAGAAATATTTTTTTTATTTCTTTTTTCTAGTAAGCTGCGCATAAGAACCCCTCTCCACAAACAAATATCTTGTATACAAAATCTAGATTTTTAATAAAAAGGTACAGGAATAATATCGACAAGACAAAAACTTGATTCTTATCTCTATGGTCTAGAAAGAGCATTGTAAATATAAATTGCATCATGATTATTCTATCTGTCCCAAGAACAAAGCATGCAATTAAGAAAAATACAAAGCAGGAGCTTGCAAAAAACTTATCTCTCATAAAGATTAAACTTATTGAGCCCAAAGCAATGGGCTTGGCCAAACTTAAAAGGTCATAAGATGTATATGCGATAAATTTTTCGTAAATAAGATCGTATGTAAATATGGAAAAAATATATATAAAGGCAGCAATCAAAATAAAAGCAATAAAATTTCCTAATTTGAAAATATTAAGTAAAAGGCTGTTTCTGGTAACAGCATGAATGCCTAATAAGACTAGGACAAAAAGAGATTGCGCATGAAAAAAGGATGCCAATAAAATAATTAAAGCTCTTGTAAAAAAAGTTTTATAAAAAAATGCTATTAATATCAATATAGCTGCAAATTTAAGTCTTTCTGCAGCAAAAAATAATACGAACATATAAAAACTTAATAGCATTCCAACAAAGAACCATGTTGGGTATTTAAATTTTCTTAATATCTTGAATAAAAGGACAGCTAGTGAAGCATTTGCTAATGAAATTAGTAAGTTCTTGCTTATAAAATTGGAGGACAGCCATATTATTAATGAATAACCAGGATCAGCTGAACCAATAGATGTAAGTTGTAGAATATATGTATCAAGCAAAGAAAGGCCTTTAGACAACTCATAAAATTCAATGTAGTGAAATTGATCGCCAGACACATAGAATTGTGCAATGTAAATGGATAATAAAAAGGTAAAAAGAAAAAAACTTAATGCATAAATAGTATTTTTATTAACAAATATGGTTTTTAAGTATCCTTTTTTTTCAGTCATTAAATTTGTTTAATTTTATCTTTTTTAAAAAACCTTCTAATCAGAAGAGAGAATAATAAAAACTCTATAAGCAAAACAGCTACGCTTAAACCTAACTCTTCAAATAATAATATAGAAATAGGAATAAGAAATGAAGAAATTAGTAAAAGGAGGATATTGTACTTAGTAATTAACCATTCTAATTTTTTCGGAATGAAATACGAGCCAACCAAGAAGTTGTAAGACCATATAAAAGGAATAGAAATAATTAATACGTTAAATACTGGAATTGATTCAGCATATTTTTCTCCTAGTAGAAAGGTTATTAAAAATGATGAGAATCCAAGAAGAACAAGAACAATTATAGCCCCCGTAATAAAAATTATAGAGAACAACCTAATCTGGCTTTTCCTAGTTTCATCTACTATCTTTGTAAATATTGTTATTGCTATCCTAGTGAGAGGAGAGAATAGTCCTCTAAGTCCTTTAAACAATTTATCTGCATTACCAAAGATAGCTACTGTTCTAAAATCAGAGAGAGATCCTAGAATAATCACAGGAAGCATCATAGTCGAGATACCAGAAATTTGGTAATAAAATAAGCCACTTAATTTTTTAATCATTCGCATATAATTAGTTTTTATCAAAAATAAATATGTGTATTTAATCCTTAGATACAAAGAACTAAATAATGCAATTAAAAGATTGTTTATAGCTAAGAAATAGATATAAAAAGATCCTTTATTATCATCTACAACATATAAAAAAATAAAAGTTAAAAAAATTGTTCTAAAAAATATTTCAATAGAAATAATAGGAGTAATATTTTTTTCGACTAAAAATACCCAAGATGGATTTAATGAGATTGAAGCACTCAAAATAGCTGACATAAAGAAAATTCTTTCGGGGAAAAAGCCCAAATGAACAAAGATATAGCCAAAAACTAATACAAGAAAAATATTAATAATCTTGATGAAATTATATTTGCCAACGATTTTTTTATCTCTATTAGATGATGATGCGATCTTATTTGTTCCATGAAATTCTATTCCCATATTCAGAAAAAGCAGTAAAAACCCAGCGATAGCCTGAATAAATATTATTTCTCCCCACAGATCTAGACTTAGTCTTTGTGACATCAATATTATTGTGAAATAGGGGAAAAATACTGTATTAAAAAGATGCTGAATAAGAGAAGAACTTATATATTTTGTATAAAAATGATTCATATCTGATTATTCAAATAAATTTTTTTGAACTCTGATTTACTCATTTTACTTAGCTTTTTTTGGGCATATATTGCAGAATCATTTGTATTTATATCATAGATATAATCGTCATTTGATATTGGTAAAGGGCAAATTCTTTTATTGGCATAAGAAAGAAATGGTATGAAATGTACAAAATCTATTTCATTAGATTCTTTTGATTGTAATATTTTTTGCGTATCAATAAATTCGGCTAGTTCTGAAAATAAAGAGTATCTAAATATGAAAAGGGAGCAGTCTTGTTCAGCCCAACCTCTAAAGTTTTTTCCTTCATTTTTATGTGCAATTTCGTTTATTTTCCCTTTTCTATTCCTTAAAAAAGCTACATATGGATTAAGTTTATATCTTGTAGGGAATGTTAGAGAATTTTCTAGTAAATTATGGATATCTATACTTAGCTCAACATCAGATTTTGGTATCAAAACTAAGTCTCCCCAAAACATTAATATATCTAAGTCCTTATTAAGAAATTCCTTTACGCTTAATAAGCAATTAGCAGTACCTTTGATTTGATTTTCACTCAACGTGATAAATTCAACATTGGTGTTTTTTTGCATTTTGTTAAAAAAAGGTAAGTCTTCCTCCCGTACAATCACGAATACCTTAGAAACATTCTGAGGTAGCATGTTTATTAAATTTAAAGTATTTGACAGTATGGATCGATTTCCAGATGGATATTTGAATTCATATAAAGTTTTTGGATAGTCGATATTCATTCTTGAGCCTTTTCCAGCTGCCATTATTACAGCTTGATATTCCTTTTGTTCTATAAATAAATTAGCAGATTGTTTATAAACAGCTTGTTTAAATTTATGAGAGCAAAAATTTTTATTAGCAAAATCTTTAAAAGGATCTTGTAACTCTAGAAATAGATCTTTTTTACTCACTACTTAATATTTTGAGAATACATTTTTTTAATTTATTGCCATCATGTTGAAATTTTTTCTCAGGATGAGCTAAATCACTTTCAATTATTTTTACCCAAGGAAATTCTTTATTTAATTCTGCTCCGCTGTAATCTATTGAATAATCTTTATCTTCATGGGAGATATCATGACTAGAGACAACTAGATGAGTAATAATTTTTTCTGGATTTATCTCATTTTCTTTAAAATTTTTAAGGGTATGTTTTAATAAATCTCTTATGAGCTGATTAGCTGAAAAAAAGTTTTGAGTTTCTTTTTTCAAATTCGCTACCATTATTTTAGGACATTCTTTGTTAGAAATTGCTTTTGCCGCACCTTTTAGTGAAAGACTAGGTAATAAACTAGAAAATGGTGTTCCTGCTCCATAAACAATGCAATCAGCAGTGCTTATAGAATCTTTTGCATCGTCTGAAAAATCTTCTAGATATTGGATAGAGTCTAAATGTTTTATTTTCTCTGCTTTTTCTAGAGAACAAATTTCCCTTATTTGTTCCGCTGTAAGGCTTTCAGGAATCTGAAATATATCTTCAATAAAATCTGTGGTTCTTGATAGAACTATTGAAGCTTCATTAGGCAAAAATATCCCTTGTTTAAGTACTCCACATAAATAAGCTGGGGCTTCAGAAGATTGAATAATTCTTACATTACTGAAATCCACGCTAACTATTCGGCTAAATTCTAAAATTGCTGATTTGAAATTAAAATTTTTGTCTATAATTTGACTTGCAAATATAATATTACCGATTTTGAAATCACTAAAATCAATTTCTTTATTATCTCTTCCATCGAAATGATTACATAAGTTCGATAAGCATGATCTAATTGAATTTTCGATATCTCTATCTATCTGATCATGCTCCTCAAGTATAAAAAGTCTTTCTCCATTTAAAAAAGATTGGATTTTATCCATTAATTTTTCTTGTTCCTTCTTTGAGTTTGTAGAGGGAAATCTTTTTTCAAATAAATCAACAATTTCATTATTTGAAGAAAGTGAAAGTATTACTTTAAGAAAATCACTAATGCCATGTGTAGGTTTTGAGAATAAGTATCTTATCTTGCCAGTTGATGCCCCATCATCTAGACCATTAACAATTACACTTAAATTAAGATTCTTTTTTTCAATATCATGAATAAGAGAATTTAAGAGATTCTTATTCCCTCTTCCACCAGAAAACAAGACAATATTTTTAGACATTATTTTTTAATCCTAGACTTCTAATTTTATCAAATAATATAGAAATCATTACGATAATCGGAGGATACAGTCTAGCATCATTATAAAGATCTATGGGTCTTCTCTTATCTAGGGAATATTTTTTAAAATCTCTTATGCCTTCATATAGTCCTGAGAAAAAATGCCAAGGAGAAAGCGCCAACAATGATTTAATGAAGTTATAGAGTAAATGAATAATTGTTTCTTTAATTGCTGGAAAAAATGGATAAAACTTCCAAATAAGCCATAACCCATTTCTAGTATAATAATAGTAAAACTTACTTGATAATCTTTTTTTTGGGGATTCTCTATGAAACGCAACTATGTCAGAAAAATGTTCAATAGTATAGTTGGCATCGATTGTTCTTAGGCTTAAATCAGCTTCACTAGTATAAATAAAATATTCTGCTGGCCTCATGCCAATTTTTTCAATAACAGAACTTCTTATTGCTGCAGCACAACCAGTAAAATGATTTTTTAATGGCCAATTTTTTGGCTCGTTTATTATAGAATTATTATGAGGATTGACGATTCTTGGATCTAAGATTCCTAATTTAGAATTTTTATTAAACTCAACTGATACTCTTTCTAATACATCATTACTTAATGAAGCATCACTATCTAAATAAAAAAATATATCTCCAATAGAATTTTCCATTCCTAGATTAAAACCACCTTCACACCCTAGGTTTTTGTCTGACTTTATTAATTTTACGTAAGGATATTTATTTTCTATCATCTCTAATGATCCATCAGTCGATCCATTATCAACAACTACAATTTCATAATTTTTATATATCTGTGTTTGAAGAGAAGATAAGGTTTCATTCATATCATCAAGTCGGTTCCAATTAACAATTATTACTGATATGAGCATCTTAATATGATAATTTATTGCCCTTTTTGTGCCAATTTTTTGAATTAGGGTTTGTGCTTAAAAAGAAATTGATTAATTTTTCTTCATCAAGTGCTGATTGCTGTTTAGTTATATGATTTGCTTCTGCATTGGCTAAGTCATAAAAAATTTTAAACTCAGCATGATCTTCTGAAACTAATGATTTGCATAAAAATAATTGGCCTAATTCAATATGGATCATAGTCGTCTTGTCTATATTAGTCATGAAGCTGAAAATATACTTAATTATATTCCTTAAACTATTTTTATAAGCCCTTGAGAAATCTTCTAACGATTTATTTCTAGTAGTATAGAATTTACATAAAAGCATTTCAGCAACTTCTAAATGAGCTTTTGTAGCTTGTACCCAAAATTTATCTATCTTATTTCTAGAAATAGGCTCAAAAACTGGCTGCAATTTAAAACTTGTTGCTTTTTTTACAAATTTACAAAGATGTTTTTTATCTGGAAAGGTATTTAGAAATAATTCTAATCTTTTGGAATAAAGTGGGTCGTAAAGTCCTCTATCTATAAGCATGGCAGTTGACCAACCTAAAATTGATTTTGATATTTGCTGATAAGACCAGAATAAATCTATATCAGATAAATACGAACTCTTGGGCCGAGCTTGAAGCAGGGACACAGGAAATAATAATAAAGGCCTTATGGCTTCAAACATAGGCATTCTAGTTTTATCCATATGAGGCATTAAATCTAGAATTTTTTCATTTCCAAAAATCTTTTTTGAAGCATATTTCAGGTCATAACTGTACATTGTAAAAGCCATATTTCTCAATTGTCGCTTGTTATATATTGTTATATCTACTTGTCTTATTGATAATTTATTTTCTAGTTCATTCCTTAAAGCATTAATAGCATTTTCTTTATAAGATTTGCTTGTAACAATTACCAAATCATAGTCATTAATTACATGAACATTTCCTTCATGAACCATAATTGAACCTTCGTCTCTGCCAAATCCTCCTACTAGAAAAATTGCTTCTAACGAATCTATTTCAGACGTAAGATATCTGACTATTTCATTGATATCAGAATTTATTTTATCTTTCATTGCTTATAGGATCTGATACATCATATAAATGCTTAGAAATAATACTATGCACGTGAGTTAAAGGTAATGGGCCCTCTTGCATACTGGTAGCTGTATTTTTTGATAAGGTTATGCAAAAACCATAGGTGCTCTCTTCAAAAGTTTTATATCCGTGCATTCCCCTGATATCTGATTTTAAATTAAAGAAGTCTGGACTAATAATGGTTCCTGGATTACAGATAAAAACTAAATCTCCATATTTCCTACTTTTAGGAATATCATTATTTTCAAAATCCTCAAGTAGAATAGATTTACCAAACTTGTTAAATTGATTATCAATAATTTTCGATAAGGTTTTTGCATTTTGCTCTTGATTTTCATTAAACCAAAATCTAGCAATAGTTGAATCTAAAAAATAATTAAAGTTTGCTAATGAATTATTGTCTTTTTTTATTTTAATTAAGCTTTTCTCTAAATTTATTTTGTTAGTAACATCTGTCATCCCGTGATCACCACACAACACTAATACACAATCTTCATCTATCTCTTGGGCTGCATTTATAAAATCAATAATTAACTTATCAATGTATTTTAAAGAGGATCTTGCGATATCACTATTTGGACCATACTGATGGCCTATAGAATCCATTCTTGACACATATATTGGATAAAATTGAAAATTTGTATTTTTAAGATTATCTAAAACTAAATTTAGTCTATATTTATCATCTCCTTTTAGTGGTGAAGACATATCAGTAGTAGCATCTTTAAATACGCCTTGTGCTTTCTTATAAATTGAATCATCTGAGTTTTCTATTAAATTATTAACTCCATCTTCAGTTAAAGATAGATTTGATAAATCATTAAACGGTATATTAAATGGGTAAAAGGTTGCTTCTCTATTTTTAAATATTTCCCAAAAAATTCTTCTTATAATCTTTTTAAAAATTTGAAGTCTAAATATACTTTCAAGTGCAGAGAAAAAAATTAAAGAATTTTTATAGTCTTTATAAGGTGAATTTATTGGATCATATGCAATAGCAGTGAAGTATCCTGTTTCTTTAGATGATTTGCCAGTTAATATCTCTGTTCTTTCACAAAACCCAAAGCTAGGTCTTAGAGAACTAATATATTCTGATTTTTTTGATAGCTTAAAGATATTTGGAGTATCATTTTTATTTATATAGTCGCCTCTAAAGGCGTCAAGGAGTATAAGAATTACGTTTTTATTATAATTCTTCATTAGATCTAATCTCCGATTATTCTCTAGTATTTTGATTCAAAAAATTAAATCTAATTATTGGAATTAAAGCACCAAATACTAAACCTAATATTGCTCCAACAATTAAAAATATTACTCTATTAGGTGAGTGTCTTTCTTCTGGAACAAACGGATCTTCAATGCTTTCTAATACATATTCTTCTCTAACATTCGCTAACATCTCTGAATTTAGATTCTTTTCTAATAGATAGCTTATTGAGGTCTTGATGGAAGTATTTCTTGCAACTTCATATTCTGATTCAAAATACTCTCTAGATTTTTCTAGTTCAATTAATTTATTTTCTCTGAATACATTATTTACTTCATCAATAATCAATTGAAGAAAATCTCTCGAAAACTCGGGAGAGCCATGCTTGAATGAAAGAAAGATTAAACCTGTATTTTTGTTAATTGTGGCTGACAAATCTTTTATATAAATTTTTTCATGTACTTCTATATAACTTGAGTCACTATCCAATGTATTATTAATTAAATTTTCAGATATTCCATCAAATGAAAGCAAATGGTTCAAAAAAGTTTTTGATTTTATTGTCTCAATAACAATATTATCTAAATTTGTTGCTCCGCTTTTAAGATTTAATCCTGCTGACTCCGCTAATCCTCCAAAACTTGGAATATCAATAGATGGAATACTGGCATTTGATTGTTCTTGCTCAGCAATATTTAGAACTGAGTAGGACATAAACTTTGTTGGCACTAAATAACTTATAGAAAGTGATGACACTGAAAATAGAAGAATAAAAATCAAAATTAAATTTCTTGATTTCCATAAGTTTTTGATCTGTTCAGTCAGATCAATATAGTCATCTCGTGTTTCATTCATAATACAAATATTGGTGCCCAGGGCCGGACTTGAACCGGCACGAAGTCACCTTCGAGGGATTTTAAGTCCCTTGTGTCTACCAATTTCACCACCTGGGCAGCAGGATCAAATTTTATCATCAAATGACACATTTTGTTCTTTCTCCCTATCATCCAAGTCGTTATAATCACCTCTTATTCTATTATTAGTTTTTATTGCTGTCTTTAAAATTGAAAGTTCTACTCCAAGATTTTCTGCAAATCTGATCAATGCCGTGCTATCTTTTGGAAAACAAGCTCCACCAAAACCATATTTGCCATCATGTCCTGGCACATTCATATGGCTAGCACCTATTCTTTTATCAAGTGACAGAGTCTTAATAACTGATTCCCATGAATCTTCAGAATCTAACTTTCTAAAAACATTAAAAAGTTCATTAAAAAATATTACTTTGGATGCTAAAAAAGTATTAATTGAATATTTTATTAGCGATGCTGACACAATATCCATGAATACATGCTCTTTGGTCTTGCATCGTGAGTGATATAAGTAATATTTTGAAACTTTTGAAGCTGTATTTCTATCTCCACCAAAAATGATCATTTCTGAATTAGCAAAATCTTTATTTGCATGTTTTTCCCTGAGAAATTCTGGGTTATAGATTATTTTGTTGTTTAGCTCTGTTAACTTTTTTAAAACTGATGGCAGTACAGTGCTTTTAATAACAATAATAGACTTAGTACATTTTACTGTAAGCTCTTTTACGACGCTCTCTATTATGGATGAATCATGATCTCCATCATCTCCCATTGGGGTTGGAACACATACGAAAGTTAACTTAGGATCAAATTTTTTTAAATCATCTATATCTGTATTATATTTTGGATCAACAATAAATTTTTCAATTCTTCTGCTGAAGCCCCAATCTGTTGCTTTACCAACAAATCCATGACCCACGATACCTAATTTAAGTTTTTTAAAGATTCTCATAAGTTTTATGCCAGTTTAAAAATTCTTTAATGCCGTCTTCAAAGCTAGTTTTAGGATTATATCCTAAGATTCTTTTAGATTTACTAAGATTTGCATGTGTAAATACTGACTCATTGGAGGTATTAATTCTCTTTACTTTCGGTTCAATATTAAGATTTTCCTTTAAAGAATTCAGTAAAAATGATGTCATTATTGGCGAATTATTACCAAGATTAAAAATCTCATTGCGTCCATTAAGGTCTTCTTTAATTAAATAATCTATAGATGCTGATATTCCTTCAATTACATCATCAATATAAGTCATATCTCTTGCCATTGATCCATCATTATGAAGTCTTACAACTTCATCTCTTTTTATTGAGTCTGTAAAAGAAAAATATGCCATATCCGGTCTTCCATAAGGCCCATATACTGAAAATAATCTCAGTCCTAGAAAAGACATATTATTCTCACTTGCAAAAGCACTTGCATACACTTCATTAAAAAGTTTGCTCATACCATATACCGATTTAGGTTTAATTAATGTTTTTGACTCTGAAAATGGCTCTGAATTTGAATCATCATATACAGAGCTACTAGATGCATAAATTATTCGTTTAATTTTATTTCGTGAACAAAAATTACAGATATTCTTAAATCCATAAATATTAGAATTAATGTAATTTATTTCTTGTTCTTTCTTTATTCTTACTCCTGCTTGAGCAGCTAGATTTATAACCAAATCAAAATTTTGATCAAAATTATCTATTTTGTTGATATCACTCTCATAAAACTTAAATTTTTTTGAATCTAACTCTGAGAGTCGAAGTCTTTTTAAAGTAGGGGTGTAGTAATCATTAATATTATCGATTCCGACTATTTCATGTCCCTGCTCAATTAGTTTTTTTGCTAAATGAAATCCAATGAATCCAGCTACGCCTGTGATTAAAATTCTCATAATCTGGAGGCTGAGAACGGAATCGAACCGATGTTAACGGAGTTGCAGTCCGCTGCATAACCACTCTGCCACTCAGCCATTCTGATATATTTTAAACTAATAGGTGTAAGAATCATCCTTAAATGGACCTTCTTTACTTACGGAGATATATTCTTCTTGTTCATTTGTTAATTTTGTTAATGTTCCGCCAAAACCTTTAACCATCAAACTTGCTACTTCTTCATCTAGTTTTTTTGGTAAAACTTTTACATATAATTCTTTCTGATCATCAGATTTATCAGCAAAACCATCTTTAAATAATGCAATTTGTGCAAGAACTTGATTACAGAAAGATCCATCCATGACTCTACTTGGATGTCCAGTTGCTAGTGCTAGATTAACTAATCTACCCTCACCTAAAAGGATAATATATTCATCTTTATTCTTTATTACTTTATGAACGCCAGGTTTAATCTCTTTCCACTCATAATTTTTTAAATGTTTAACATCTATTTCGCTATCGAAATGCCCTATATTGCATACAACACATCCGGACTTTAGGGCATCTAACATATGCTTATCCAAAACATTAACATTGCCTGTTGTGGTAACAACTAAATCGTATTTTGCTAATAGTTTTTTATCTAAATTCATACCATCTTTGCCAACATTGCCATTTTCATAGGCAGAAACAACGCTGAATCCATCAAAACATGCTTGCATTGCACAGATTGGATCAATTTCAGTGATATCTACGATCATTTTTTGTTGATTTAATGAGTCAGCTGAGCCCTTACCTACATCACCATAACCAATGACAAGAGCTTTCTTGCCAGATAAAAGCATGTCTGTTCCTCGTTTGATAGCATCATCCAGACCATGCCTACATCCATATTTATTATCATTCTTAGATTTAGTAATGGAGTCATTTACATTTATTGCTGGGACTTTTAATTCACCACTTTCTAACATTTCTTTCAATCTTTTAACTCCTGTCGTAGTTTCTTCAGAAATTCCATGGATTTTTGAAAGCATTTCAGGATATTCTTTATGAACTTTAAGAGTAAGGTCACCTCCATCGTCCAGAATCATATTAGCTTCCCAAGGTTTGTCATCTTTATTGATGGTCTGATCTAAACACCACTCATACTCTTCTTCTGTTTCACCTTTCCAGGCAAAAACAGGAATGCCTTGATCAGCAATTGCAGCAGCTGCATGGTCCTGAGTTGAGAAAATGTTACATGAAGACCATCTAACCTCAGCGCCTAATTCAATTAAAGTCTCAATTAAGACAGCAGTTTGAACAGTCATATGTATACAGCCCATTATTTTTGCGCCCTTAAGAGGACGTTTATCTCTGTAATTATCTCTTAATTGCATTAAAGCAGGCATTTCATCTTGAGCTAATAAAATTTCTTGCCTTCCATATTCTGCAAGAGAAATATCTTTTACTTTGTAATCTTGCTTACTCATTTTTATCTCCTTTAGAATCATACTGCCAATTCTTTAAAATCCAACTACTTGAATTCTTTTTATTTGTGCCGCCAACCCCAAACATAAATTTAATTCCTTTAACGTCTTTCTCAGGTATATTATCTTCACTTCGATCGCCGCCATTACAGAAGGTTATATCTGTATCAGGATATATATTTTTAATTTTCTCTAAAGCATCTACACAACTTCCATCGCTATCATCAAAGTCAATTACCTCGTCGACATATTTAATTGATTCAAGTATTTGTTTTCTTTCAGAAAATTCCATGAAAGGCTTACCCTTTTTTTCTGAAAGCCAATTATCTGAATTCAATGCGACTATGAGATAATCTGCATTCTTTTTAGCTTCTGAGATGTAGTCGATATGACCAGAATGAATGGGATCAAATCCACCACTTACAACTGCAATTTTCATAGATCTTTGGTATCTTCCCAACTAAATCCTTGATCTTCTCGACCAAAGTGACCATAACTTGCAGTTTTTAAATAAATTGGCTCTAAAAGATTTAAATTATTAATGATGCCAGCTGGAGTTAAATTAAAAGATTCATCTACTATCGCCTGTATCTCTTCAATAGGTTTTTTTT